>Ga0137361_10000025_pt1 | contig 53238 bp, 46 predicted proteins | sample Mad1_80_16metaG_FD_104923 | JGI IMG/M metagenome (GOLD analysis project Ga0137361, IMG submission 104923) | Vadose zone soil microbial communities from Angelo Coast Range Reserve, California, USA - Mad1_80_16 metaG | ecosystem: Environmental > Terrestrial > Soil > Vadose zone | place: USA... | reverse complement strand
CGCGGTTTTTTCGATTCGATCAATCGATTATGGACGGTTTTGGACGGCAGCTGTACGTATACCTCATAGTTTCAGAAACATAGCAGGAATCGGGTCTGGGTTCGATTCCCATCGCCCGCTCCACAATTAACCTCCGTAATTCTCCGCGTTGGCTTTCGCAATCGGGCACAGGCTTCGGCAAGAAAACAAACAGCGAATTAAGATTAGGCAGTTGAAAATTTCGGCTAACTTAGTCTAGAGTGACTGGCCATAGGGCCGGGTGGATGGACACTTCAGGTACTCCCTCTCTGTCCCGGTTTTTCTAAATGGGTTCGATCGGCACCAACCCGTTCCGGCTCGGATGCACTACAGTGCATTCCCCGGGCGGTCGCAGTCCCCGCCTGCAAAACAGAAAAAGATGACCTACTAAAAGGAGAATACAATGCCCAGAAAATTCCTCGCAATCACTGCGCTCTGCCTTTTCGCAGCCTGCGCAAGCACGGCGCAGAGTCCCACAAACACCTACGTGATTCTCGCACACGGACAAGGAGCTGGCAGTACGGCGTTTGCCGCTAGTCTTGGTTCGAGCGTGGTAGCGCAATACGACGAAATTGGGATCGTTGTCGCACAGTCCAGCGATCCCAACTTCGCCGCTCAAGTGGCCGCACTGCCCAGCGTAGGGCAAGTCGCGGAAGACCACGAATTGCAATGGATTTCACCCAATGAAACGGTCGTCCAGGCGGACGAAGCTATCGAAGATTCCGCAGTGCTTGCCCCCGGCGCATCTGCCTTCCCGCCGGCCAACTCCGAAACCTTTAGCGAAGTGCAGTGGAACCTTCATCAAATCCATGCGGACCAGACCGCAGCGAATGGCGATCGCGGAAATGGGTTGGTGAGGGCGCGGGTCGCAGTGCTGGACACGGGCATTGTCGCCAGCCATATCGATATAGCCGCGAACCTGAATCTCGCCTTGAGCACCTCGTTCGTTCCCACGGAGCCCAGCTTTATTTTTCCGTCAAACGGAAAATTCAGCCATGCCACGCATGTCTCTGGGATCGTGGCTGCGCCCATTAACGGGATCGGCACGCAGGGTGTTGCTCCCAACGCCGAACTTGTGGCGGTCAAGGTTCTAAAGGATTCCGGCAGCGGTTCCTTCGCATCAGTGATTGCCGGAATCGAATATGCCTCCGGTCCTTCTGTTCATGCGGATGTTATCAACATGAGCTTGGGTGCCACGTTTGATCGCATAAACGCGGGTGGCGGCGGCGACGGGCCCCTCCTTGCGGCGCTGAACCGTGCAGTGAATCATGCGGAAGCCCGGGGCACACTCGTGGTTAGTGCTGCAGGCAACAATGGGGTTGACTTGAACAGCCGTTTTTTTTCGATCCCGGCGCAGTCGGGCAATGGTATGGCGGTTTCTGCCACTGGACCAATCGGGTTCGGCATGTTCGGGTTCAATTCTCCGGCCGTCTTCGACCGGCTAGCGTCTTACAGCAACTTTGGACAGTCGGTAATCAATGTTGCAGCACCCGGTGGCGATGCCCTCTTCACCCCCGCCACTAACAACTGCACCATTGCCCTCATACCAACAGGAGCCATAAAACAGCCCTGCTTTGTGTTTGACTTCGTGCTGAGCCCCGGCGGGAAGTTGGGAACCAGCAATCGTTACTTCTTCGCGACTGGCACTTCCATGGCGACACCGCACGTCTCTGGGCTTGCCGCTTTGATCGTGGGGAAATTCGGGCACATGAATCCGTTTCAGTTGCGGACGCTCATCGAGCAGTCTGCCGATGACATCCTCAAGCCGGGCGCCGACCCGCAGTCCGGCCACGGCAGGATCAACGCATTAGCCGCGCTGCAATAGCCGATAGTTGAAGCTTTCGTTTTTCGAGAGCACAGAAGGCGGAGCCGGATTGACGGTTCCGCCTTCTGGTTATTCTGGGAAATTCCCACACGCTCCCTCGCCATCGAAAACTAGGAAATCGCCAAGCGCGCGAGAGCTGACGCGATCGTCTGCCATGCGTGTCCAACTTCTGGCTCCAGTCTAACTTTCGTTGTCCATTGCCGGACTCATTCAGCACACGGCTCACATAGCGCTAATCAAAGTTAATTGTACCTGCCCATCTCTACATGCAATTCCCTAGGGATTCCGCCGAATTTCTTTCAGCTTCACGAAAATGCACACTGTCACGTAGATTGAACGCGCAAGTCCCGCAGGAGTGTGCGATGAAGGACAGCGATCGCAAGATTCGCGTGGTCGTCGCGGATGATTCGCGAACAGCCCTGAAGGCGGTTTGCGCCTACCTCGAGTTCGAGGGGCAGTTTGAAATCGTCGGGACTGCCAGCGACGGTCTGGGCGTCCTCCAACAAGCCGAACGGCTTCGGCCGGACCTGGTGCTCACGGACCTAAGCATGCCTCAAATGACCGGGTTTGAGGCCGCAACACAGTTGCGCAAGTCGTTTCCGGGATTGCGCATCTTGATTTTCACGGAATTGAATGGTCTTTCGCTTCGGGCCGTATGCCTGCAGTGTGGTGCGGACGGCTTCGTGCAAAAGAGTCAAATGCCGGAAGGTCTGATGGAAGAAGTACGCAGGGTCTTTTCTTGACAATCTGCACATGGATCAAAGGACCGGCTTCTTAATTCGGTAACGCAAAAGGGAGAAAGTGTGATGTCGACCAAGAAAATTCTTCTCGTGGATGATTCCTGCACCGCGCGGCTGGTGAACAGGATGATCTTCAGTCAAAAAGCAAATTACGTGCTCATCAGCGCCGTTGACGGCAAAGAGGCGGTGGAAAGAGCAAAGAGGGAAAAGCCGGATTTGATTCTCATGGATATCGTGATGCCTCGAATGACCGGACTCGAAGCATGTCGCGTCTTGAAAAAGGACAAAGAGACCGAAAAGATTCCCGTCATCCTGCTCACCACTCGTGGCGAAGAACAGTATGTGCAAGAGGGATACGCCAGCGGGTGCAGCGACTATCTTACGAAACCTGTGAATGACGTCGAGCTTCTCGATCTATTGAAAGCCTACCTCGGCGAGTAAGTCGGAAAGAGCAATCCAATGCGCAGCTCACTCAGAAGCAACGAGAGGAAAAAATGATAGGCACGGGAGATGGAAGCCGTCCACTGACTAAGGAGGGGTGCCGGATCGAAGCTACCGAAGCGGATTCATCTATCCACGCCGGAACGGAAGAGCTCCGCCTGCGCGTACACCAGCTCTCCCTCCGCGAACAGATGGAACGGAATCATTTTCTCCTTATGCGCCTCAACGCCGCGAGCGCGCGGCTTATTCAAAGTATCGAAGCGGGTGACGTCTTTGACGCCATCGCTGAAATCATCGCCAATCTGATTGGCTCCGAAGAAATTGCCGTTTTCGATTTTCATCCTTCCAGGCAAGACTTTTCTTTGGCCTGGTCGTTGGGTGTCGAAGCAGACGCCCTGAAGCCTTTTCTGTGCGGCGCCGGTATGTTCGGGCGTGCGGTCCAGCAGGGGATGAGCCAATTTCAAGAACGACAGCCGGAAGCCGCCCTCCTGCCCTTTGAGAAGAACTTGACCGCTTGCGTAATTCTCAAGTGCAGCCGAGAGATCGTCGGGGTTATAGCCATCTTTGGTCTTCTCCCGCAAAAGAACTGCCTGGAATGGTCGGACTACGAATTGTTTAAATTTCTCGAAACCTACGCGGCAGTTGCCATCCAGCATCAGCGATTGCAGGGCAGACAGGTCTCGCCATGAGGCAGCATCCGTCGCCGAAAAATGCGCCGCCCGTTGTCGCCGTCACGGTGTCCTCCGAGACAAACGATTCAGCTTCGTCGAATTCTCATTTTCTTCATGCCGGTCAGGTTTTCGTCTCCACCCAGCCGAAATCGATTGCTCTAATTCTCGGTTCTTGTGTCGGCGTTTGCATCTGGGATCCCGTTAACGGCATTGGCGGCGCCACTCACTACATGCTGCCCAGTTGGGATGGACGAGGCGCACCGTCCCCGCGCTATGGCAGCGTCGCCATTTCCATATTGTTGCAAAAGCTCCTTGAGGCCGGCGCGAATCGCGCACAACTTCGTGCAAAAGTGTTTGGCGGAGGCTGCTTGTTCGATTCCCTGCGTGAACCGAATTCGCGCAAAGAGCAGCACATCGGAAGCCGCAATGTTGAAATCGCTCTGGAAATCCTGGCGAAAGCGCAGATCCCCGTGGTTTCCACCGCTGTTGGTGTGGACCGGGGACAACGCATCGCATTTCGGACGGATACGGGCGATGCAGTAATCAAGATCTTGTAGGGGAATAATGGAAATCAATCGAGAAATGCTGTTGCAGTCGTTCCGCGAAGAAACCGATGAAGGTCTCACGCAAATGGAGCAATCGCTCCTGGCCTTGGAGACCCATCCGGAAGACCGCGAGCTGATTTCCTCTTTGTTCCGCGCCGCGCACACCATCAAGGGCAACGCTTCATTGTTGGAGTTCGATGCTCTCGCACGATTCCTCCACAATGTTGAGGATCTGCTGGATCTTTGCCGCAGCCGCACCGTGGTCCTTACGCAGGAAATGATCAATATCTTGCTTCAGGCCGTAGATGCCCTCCGCCAAATGGCCAAGCGCGCGGTCGACGGGAAAGAAAGTCTTCTTCCGGAGCACGAGGCACTGAGCCTTCGTCTTGCCGACGTGAACGCCGAATTCAAGACCGCTGAGGCGTCCGGCGCGCAAGAGAGTTCCGCGTCGTCCTATCCAGAATCATCCACCGGCAGCATTATCTCCAAAACCGCTGTTCAAAATCTTCGCGTCGATATCGGCAAGCTCGATCGCATGTTGAATCTCACCGTGGAGTTCGCGATTGCCCAGGGCCGTCAGCGACGAATGCTCGAAGAGAAAATTAGCCAGGAAGCCGGTGGCCGCGAACTTCTTGAGTCCCATCACGGGTTGGAAGCCTTATTCCTCGAGTTGCAAGAACTGGTGATGAAGATTCGCATGGTCCCGGTCGGTCCCACATTCCATCGTTTCGCCCGCAGCGTACGCGACGCCGCACGGAAGAGCGGGAAACTGGCGCGAATGCTCGTTGTTGGTGAAGACGTCGAAGTCGATACCACCATCCTCGAACATATTCATGACCCGCTCATGCACATGATCCGTAATTCCGTGGATCACGGTTTGGAAACGCCTGAAGTCCGCCGCACCCTTGGCAAGGACCCCAGCGGCAAAATCGTTCTGCAAGCCTTCCACGATTCCGGCAACATCGTCGTGCAAATTTCCGACGATGGCGCGGGCCTCGATCATGAGCGCATTCTCCATCAGGCTCGATCAAAGGGAATCATTCCTGAGGGAGCTCGCCTTACCGAATCGGAGATTCACAACCTGATTTTTCAGCCGGGATTTTCGACGGCGAACACGGTCTCCGAACTCTCCGGCCGCGGCGTCGGTCTCGATGTCGTGCGGCGAAATGTGAATGCCCTGAGCGGCGCCATTCAAGTCGAAAGCCGCAAGGGCAATGGAACTACTTTCACCATTCGTCTACCGCTCACTCTGGCCATCATTGACGGCTTCGCCGTGAAAGTGGGCACAGAGACTTACGTCATCCCGCTTAGTTCGGTCCATGAGTGCCTCGAACTGCCAGAGGAGAAGCACAGTTCCCACGAAGGCGGCGTCATCAATCTCCGAGGCGAAGCTTTGCCTTACGTTCGGCTCCGCGATCTCTTTGAATGCGGCGGCGCCACTCCGGCTCGGGAAAAAATCATCGTGGTTGAGTATCACGGCGGCCGCGCTGGCCTCGCCGCCGATGAGTTGTTGGGTGAGCAACAAGCAGTGATCAAGCCGTTAGGACGGCTATTCCAAGGAATTCCAGGTGTCTCCGGCTCAACGATTCTTGGCAACGGACGTGTGGCCCTGATTCTCGACGTGCCGGCGCTCTGTGCAGAAGCAATCGACCGCCGCGCCGAACTGGTTTCGCAGTAGGGCCATTGGTTGGAAGTGCGAGGCGGCGTAGGACCGCACTCGGAACATTGTTCGAAGGAGAGTTTCATGTTGAAGAATATGTCGATTGGAAAGCGGTTAGCGATCGGTTTCGGCCTGATCGTGTTGCTCCTCATCTCCATGGGTCTTAGCGGCTATTGGGGACTGGAGGCCATCACGCGCGAAACCTTGAAGGTCTTGGAGGGTGACGCCAAAGTTGTGACGCTTGCAGCCCGCGCTAAGGCCACCACGCTCGAGTTGCGCCGGTTCGAAAAGGACACCTTCCTCAATATTGAAGAAATCCAAGTCAGGAGCGCATACGCTGCCAAGTGGGACGCGCAGAGGCAAAAGCTGCGTGACACACTCACCGAACTTGATAGGTTCCAGCTTTCGTCGGATGACAAGGCGTCACTTCGGTCGATGCGCGAGGACTTGGTCACTTACGAGAACGGCTACAGCAAAGTCCTCGGCATGATTCAGGAGGGCAAACTCCATACTCCGCAGGAGTGCAACGCCAAGATCAATGAATATAAGGACTCCATTCACCGGCTGGAGGATCTGGCCACTGAGCTGACGAACCATCACGCCGAAGTGCTCGTCCCGGCGGTCACAGAGATCGCCAAGACCACCACTACTACGCTCGTGATTTTCTCGCTCGTATCCATCTTCGTCAGCATGGTCATCACTCTCGTAATCTCTCGCGGCATCACCAAGCCCATTCAGGACGTTCTCGAAATCGTCGAGAATATCAGTGCCGGCGATCTGACCAAGACCATCAACGCCGATCGCGGGGATGAACTCGGCCGGCTCCTCGGGGCTATGGCCAAGATGACCGGCAAGCTCAACGAAATGATCGGCGAAGTGCGCATGGGCGCCGGTTCGGTGAGTACCGCCGCCACGCAGGTCGCTTCCTCCGCCAGCGTCGTTTCTCAGGGCACCAGCGAACAGGCTGCTGCTGTCGAACAGGTGACCAGCAGTATGGAAGAGATGAGCGCTTCCATCACCCAGAACGCCGAGAACAGCCGCAAGATGGAGCAGATGGCGCGCAAGGGTGCACAAGACGCCGGGCAGAGCGGCCAAGCCGTCCAGGAATCGGTTTCCGCAATGAAATCGATCGCGGAGAAAATCGCCGTTATCGAAGAGATCGCCTATCAAACCAACATGCTGGCCCTAAACGCCGCCATCGAAGCGGCGCGCGCCGGCGAACACGGTCGTGGATTCGCCGTGGTCGCGGGCGAAGTCCGCAATCTCGCGGAACGTTGCCGCACCGCGGCTCAGGAGATCGGCGGATTGGCCGCTGCCAACGTGCAGGTTGCCGAACGTTCGGGCGGTTTGCTGACCGAACTGGTCCCCGCCATTCAGAAGACCGCGGACTTGGTTCAGGAAGTGGCCGCCACGTCCAGAGAGCAAGCCGCTGGCGTGAGCCAGATCAATGGCGCGATCAGCCAGGTTGGCTTGGTCACGCAGCGCAACGCCGCTGGCGCGGAGCAACTCTCCAGTACCGCCGAGGAGCTCGCGTCCCAGGCCGAAGCCTTGCAAGACATGATCAGCTTCTTCCGCGTCAGTTCTCTGGATCACCGCGCGGGCAAGAAACGCAAGGCCGACAAGCCTCATTCCGAGGACACCACGGGCCACGGCCATGGCTCCTCCACGCACGCAGGAAAGCCGAACGGCGACTACGCCGAGTCGTTCGCCCGGATCTAGTCGCGGAGGAACTCATGGAAATCAAAGAACAAGAAGAAGTCGTTCAACAGCAGTACCTGACCTTTTTCCTCGCGGATGAGGAATACGCCATCAACATCCAGCGCGTAAAGGAAATCATCGAGTACACCACGATCACCAAGGTGCCCAAAGTGCCCGAGTGGATTCGCGGCGTAATCAACCTGCGCGGCAACGTCGTCCCCGTTGTCGACCTCACCGTGCGCTTCGGACTCGAGGAGCGTCCCGTAACCAAGACGACCTGCATCGTCATTGTGGAAGTCGAGCAGGACTCAGAACGCACCGTGATGGGCGTGATCGCCGATGCCGTCAACCAGGTCATCGATCTTGCTCCCAAGGACATCGAAGAGCCGCCCGCATTCGGCACCCGCGTGCGTTTGGAATACCTCTTCGGGATGGGCAAACTCGGCAAGAAGTTTGCCCTCATCTTGAACATCGACAGCGTCTTGAGTAATACCGAGCTGTTGACCGTTTCCACTCTTCAGTCGTCCACCGCTGATGCGCCGATGGACGCAGGCGAAATCGCCGAGGGCCAGCCAGAGGCGACGTAATGGACTCCGGAGAAGTGCCCGCGCATTCGTCGTTGGTGTTGCCTAAGCCCATTCCGGATCTCGCGGCGGAAGAGTTCCATCTTTTCCAGGCCCTCGTCCTCCGCGAATCCGGAATCCACTTGGGCGCCAAGAACCGCGCCATGTTGGTCAGCCGTTTGTGGAAGAGATTGCGCGCCCTTGAATTGAACTCCTTCGCTTCCTACTACCGGCGGGTGAAAGCCGATCCCCAGGAAATGGTGTTGATGCTCGATTGCATTTGCACCAACGAAACCCATTTCTTCCGCGAACCCGCCGCTTTCGATTGTCTCCGCACGCGCGTTTTCCCTGAATGGGCGGCAGACGCCGACGCCGGCAAACGCGGCAAGACTCTGCGAGTTTGGAGCGCGGCATGCTCCACCGGCGAAGAAGCCTATTCACTGGCGATGGCGCTGCTCACATATTTTCCGCCAGCCGCCGGCTGGAAGATCGAAGTTCTTGGAACGGACCTCTCCACCAAAGTTTTGGTCCGGGCCTCCGCTGGCGTCTGGCCCGTCGAGAAAATTTCCGGCGTTCCGGTCGAATATCAGCGCAGCTTTCTTCTGAAGGGCTTTGGCCCGGAAAAAGGCAAAATCAAGGCGGTCGAAGAACTCCGCCAAGTCGTTCGGTTTCAGCGCCTCAATCTCACTCGGGAACCCTATACCGTCACCGGTCCGTTTGATCTTATTTTCTGCCGCAATGTGCTGATCTATTTTCAGTGGGAAACAAAAATAAAAGTTGTCGACTCCCTGGGAAAATACTTGGCCCCCAATGGATATTTGTTCCTCGGCCACGCGGAAAGCCTACATGGCGTCGCTGATCAGTTGCAGTTCGTTGCACCGAAAGTGTTCCCGTCGCTCGGGACTCCTATGGCGCGCGGCGGGGCTCTTTGCATTTTACAGCGCCGCGACCATGTTGTCCGCGCCTGAAATGATTTGCTTAAAGTTCCGGCGCTGTTGCTATTCGACGCCAGGTTTTGTGAATAGGAAGAGACGTGAGCTCCGATAAGCACCAAGACTTCGCAGAGACTCTCCCGGCCATCGCGCCGGGTAGCTCCCGTGTTTTGAATGTCCTCGTCGTGGATGATTCCGCAATCGTGCGTCAGGTCCTGGTGTCCCTGCTTTCCGAAAGGCGCGGATTCTGTGTCAACGTGGCGGCCGATCCCTTCATTGCCATGGACAAAATGAAAAAATTCCCGCCCGACGTCATTCTTCTCGATCTGGAAATGCCGAGGATGGATGGCCTCACGTTTCTAGAGAAGGTCATGTCCCAGAATCCGGTGCCTGTCGTCATTTGTTCTGAACTCACCGGCCCCAGAACCGAAGCGGCCATCCGGGCCCTGGAAATCGGTGCCGTGGATATCATCACTAAGCCGAAAGTGGGGATCCGTGGGTTCCTCGAAGAATCCGCCGTTCTGCTCGAAGACACCGTTCGCGCCGCAGCGACTGCCCGCGTAAGCAAATTTCGCAGGATCCGCAAAAATTCCTCGCGATATCATTCCGCCGATGTTGTGATTCCTCCCGTTGTCCTGCCGCAATCTTCGCAGCAACGAGAAAAGATTATCGCCATCGGCGCCTCCACAGGAGGCACAGAAGCTTTGCTCCAGATTTTCGAACGGATGCCTCAGGATTGCCCCGGGATTGTTGCCGTCCAGCACATGCCCGAGGGCTTCACGGCGGCCTTCGCAAAGCGTCTCAACGGCATTTGCCGCATCGAAGTCAAAGAAGCCGCAGACGGCGACAAGATCGTTCCCGGCAGAGCCTACATCGCTCCCGGAAACCGACACACCCTCGTCCGCCGCCTCGGCCCAAGTTATTTTCTCGAGGTGCGCGACGGCTCCCTGGTGTCGCGTCATCGCCCCAGCGTTAATGTATTGTTCCGCTCCGTGGCGCAAGCTGCCGGGGCCAGCGCGGTCGGCGTTTTAATGACCGGTATGGGCGACGACGGCGCAGACGGCCTCCTCGAAATGAAACAGGCAGAAGCCCTCACCATCGCCCAGGATGAAGCCAGTTGCGTTGTATTCGGCATGCCCCGAGAAGCCATTCTTCGCGGTGCCGTGCATGAAGTTCTGTCGCTGTCCAAGATCCCCGCCGCGATTTTGCGAAACAGCTCCGCGCGAAGACCCTGATCCAGAACCCCTGCAAGGAATAATCCCCAAACCGTTCTAACTGCAGAGTACCGGCAGTCGTATGCCGCTCTTTTTTATAAGGAAAGTATTTTATGGAACAACCATCTTCGGCCTGCGCGCCATCTTATGCACTCAATAGCACGTTCCGTCCCCGGGTCGTCCAACAAATTCACCCGCTAGTTCATCTTGCCGATGAGGAGGCTATTTGTATGTCCAGACGAATTCCAGGATTTCTCACCTGGGGAAAAAGGCCCCGATTGCTGCTATGCAGTTCTCTCCTTGCTCTCCTATTCCTTGCGGCGGCTAGCTCGTTTGCACAAACCACGACTCATTCACCAGGCTGGGTCGTCTTGCCCGTCGAAGAATACCGGACTCTTCACGCAAGAGCTTATCCCACCGAACGCGAACCGGAGCCGCCACCCGTCGAAGCCACGCTCACACGCGTTGACTACGACCTTCGTATCGACGGTGAGCTGGCCTCCGGTCGGGCGAGCCTCACGGTCGATGTCCTAAAGGATGGCTGGGTGCGCGTCCCAGTTCCGGCAGGTCTTCTGGTTCGCGAAGCCAGGCTCGACGGCAAGCTCGTTTCTCTCGTCCCCAGCGCCGGTGGCAAAGAGGGCGGCCAGCTCTCCGCGCTCCTTTCCCATTCGGGCCGCGCGGTCTTGTTGCTTGATATCGCCATTCCGGTGTCGTCCGTAAACGGTGAAGAGAGTATCACTCTGCCTTCAACCGTTTCCGGCGTAACGCGCGCATCCGTTCGACTGCCTCGCCAGGGCGTGGACGTCCGGCTCACGGGCGGCCTCCTCTCGGAAAAATCCGAATCCGCAGCGGAAAGCAAGTGGATAGCCTATGGGCGCGGATACGAAGCGCTAGCCTTCGCCTGGCGCAGGAAGACCGAGGACCACCGCGCCACACTGCCTTTGCGCATGCGCGGATCGCTGACGCAGCTCCTGGGTCTCGGCGAAGACTCGACCTCCATCAACGCCGAAATAAGTCTCGAAGTAACGCAAGGTGCCGCGCGCTTCGCAAAAATTCAAATCCCGGACAAAGTCACCATCAATCAGGTTCTGGGCGCAATGGTGGCCGATTGGGAAGTGAAGGCCAACGAACTCTCTGTGACGTTCCTCGAACCCGTTGAGCAGAACGCGCGATTCGTGGTCACGGGAGAGACGCGCAGCCCTCGCGAAGGACAAATTGACATTCCTCTCCTTCGCCTTCTCAATACCGAGCGCGAAACCGGTGGCGTCGCCGTGGAAGTCCTGGGCGCGGGTGAAATCAAGGATCTCAAATCCGAAGGCCTCGATAACGCCGATGCCACGGACCTCGGAGAAATGGTTTCGAATCGCCAGTCGCCATCGCTCGCGGCGTTCCGGTTTCGCACCGGTGATGCCAACTTGGCGCGTTCACTCAGCTTGAACGTGGCGCGCTACACGCCTCAGGCCGTTCTTTTGGCCAACGTCTCCGAAGCCCGCTACCAGGTTCTGGTTAGCAGCCAGGGAAAAACGCTAGTACAGGCGCGCTACGCCGTTCGAAACAACCAGCGCAATTTCCTCAAGATCACTTTGCCGCCCGGCGCCACGCTTTGGAGCGCGTCTCTCGCGGGCAAGGCCGTCCGGCCGGGCCAGTCGCCCGATGGCGCCCTGCTCTTGCCGCTCGACAAAGCTCGCGCCGGCGAAGAAGCTCCTGAGTTTGCCGTTGAAGTTGTTTACTTGAGCCGGGGCAGCGCCTGGAACGACAAAGGCCAGTTCAAATTGGCCCTGCCCGCACTCGACCTTCCGGTCTCTCGCACCGGACTTCTCGTTTACCATCCGCCACTCTTCAAAGTGACGCCTGAACTGGGAGCTTTTCGGACGGCGACATATGAGAATCCCATCTCGTCTGCGTTGAACGTTCCACGGGGATCTGGCGGAGTCGCGGGCGGAGTTGTTGCTACCAACACGCCCTCGCCTGGTCTGCCACCGCCGTTATCTGACGTGGATGTCAAAGACGAAACCAAATTAAAGCGATCGCAAGTCGCCACGGAAGCGCTTCTCGATAAATTCAAGGCGGACTCTTTATCAGGGAAGCGCGCCGGGATTCTTCCCATTTGTGTTTCTTTCCCTGCTTTCGGTCCTTCACTTTATTTGGTTTCTGAACTCACCGGCGAAAATCAAGCTCTGTCCGCGGGACTAACGTATCAACACGAGAAAAAGGCAGGCGGCAAATGAAAAGGATCTTCGCGATATTTTTGGCATGGATGTTGGTTCTTCCCGGCTTTGCGGCTGCCGCCGACGATGTTGCCCCTCCTCCTGTACCAGCGTCCGGCAACGTTACTCTGCCTCTGGACGAATACAATCGGCTCCTTGAACTGGCGAGCAAACCCACCAGGAAACCGGACACCCCGCCGGTTCCGTACACCATGAAACGCGCGGATCTGAAATTCCGCGTCGCGAATGAATCGGTGCAAGGCACCGTGCAACTACAAGGAGAAATCCTTCACAAGGGAGCGACCAAAATTCCTCTGACATCCGGCATGGCCATTCTCGACGCCCGTCAGGAAGGGAAGGGCTTGCCGCTCGAATTGGAAAATGGCACCCACACCGCTGTTCTCTCGGGTCCAGCGGACTTCGCCGTCACCCTCGACGCGGGGCTTCCTCTCAACATCGAAGCTGGACGCGCTTCGTGCAGTCTTCCTGTTCCCTCAGCAGGCAGTGTGAGGCTGACCCTTGTTGTCCCCGGCGACCACACCTACGTTCGAATCAACCCCGGTATCATCACCTCGCGTTCTTCTGAGAAAGGACAAACTTCCATCGAAGCCACTCTTGTGCCCGGGCAGCCGGCGAACATCTGGTGGACAACGCGCGAAACCATTGCTCCAGTTGCGCCCAAGGAAGTGCGCTTTCTCTCGGACGTCAAGACTCTCGCTTCCGTCAGCGAAGCCGACATTCGAATCGCCGCTCTTGCGGACATTACTGTCGTGCAAGGTGAACCATCGCAATTTCAAATACAAGTTCCCTCAGGATTCGAAATCACCGGTGCCACGGGCGCATCCGTGGAATCTAGCGAATTCGAATCCGGCGTCTTGACCCTGAAGGTCACCGGCCCGGCGCTACGCAGCCACCAGTTCCTGATCTCCATGGAAAAATCCATCACCACGACCAAAGCTGACGTGCCGTTTCTCAGTTTCAAGAATGCCCAGCGCGAAACCGGCGAAGTCCTCGTCGAAGGCGCCGGCACCATCGAGCTCACCGCTACGGAAGCGGGCGGCCTCAAGCGCATGGATTTCAAGGAAGTGAATCCGTACCTTCGTTCTCTCTCGCGATTTCCGATGCAAGCCGCATTTCGCTACCACAAGCGGCCGAACGAGAAACCTGCGCTCGCGCTCGAATGGACACGCTTTCCGGACAGCAGCGTGCTCGCCGCCGTCGCCGAACGCGCCGTCGTCACCACGCTTGTGACCACCGAAGGACGATCGCTTACCGAAATAAAACTCACCGTCAAAAACCAGGCACAGCCGTTCTTGAAAGTCGCGCTGCCTGCAGGCGCGAGCATTCTCTCCGCGGAAGTAGCCGGAGAAAAAGTGAAACCTGTCGAAGGCCCTGACGGCAATCGCGTGCCGCTGTTGCGCGCGGGCTTCCGTCCCGTGGACTCCTACACCGTTTCGTTTGTGTTCATGCACTCGGGCGCGCCGTTCGCGAAAAAAGGCGGCTCCGATCTTTCTCTTCCAAAAATGGACGTGCCCATCAATCTTCTGCAGTGGGAAATCTTCCTCCCCGAACAGTACAAGGTGAAAGATTTCGGCGGTGACGCCATCGCCGCGAATCTTCTTCCTCCTTTGCCCATCTACGCTGCCTTTGAGAGCTATGACGGTGAAGCAGGACGCATAACGGGTCCAGTCGTCGGCCAGACTCAAACGGTGCAAGTGATGGCCGATACCGTCGAAAGCCGCGTCTCTAAGCGAGACGAGCGCGACGCGCGGAAGAATGCTGAGAAGCAGCAGATGGTGGCTTCGAACAACGTGATGAATCTGCAGCAACGCATCTCCGGCGTGCTGCCCGTTCGCGTCGATGTGCCGCGAGCGGGGAATTCGTACAACTTCGTCAGGCCGCTGGTTCTTGACGAAGAAACGAAAGTGACGTTTACCTACAAATCGAAATAACTTCCACTATCGAACGGGAGACGCAGGCCCGAGGTTTTGCAGTCGCATCGCGCGATCCAGGGCCTGCTTTTCTCTTTCTTCCAGCGGACGTGTAGCGCCTTTTGCCAAATCGCCGAGAGCCAGCGGCCCGATGCCAATACGCACCAGCCGAAGCACTTCAATTCTTAGTGCTTCGAGCATTCCCCGAATGTGGCGGTTCTTGCCTTCATCGAGAACGATTTCGAGCCATGAGTTGTATATACCTTGACGAAGTACGCGGGCAGCTTTCACCCGCCGGAATTCGCCATCGGTGGTTCGAATTCCGTTCCGCAATTGTTGTAACAAAGTTTCATCGGCGATGGCGCTGATTTGCACGTGATACGTTTTATCAAGATGCGTTTCGGGCGCCGTAATTTTCGCTGCCCATTCCGAATCATTGGTCAGCAGCAACAATCCTTCGCTCGCTTTGTCCAGGCGGCCTACCGGCGCGAGCCATGGTAGATTCCCCGGCAGAAGGGAATAGACTGTTTCTCGTCCTTTTTCGTCGGCTGCCGTGGTCACAATTCCGCGCGGCTTATTCAGCGCCAGATAAATTTGCGAACTGCGCGCTACCGGTTGGCCGTCGATTTCGATGCGGTCTTTTTCAAGGTGCACGGGCGTTTCCGGATCGCGGCGTATCGTTCCATTCCATTTCACGCGTCCTGCGGCGATCAGATCCGCTGCCCGGGAGCGCGAGCAATATCCCAGTTTTGAGATGGCCCGCGCCAGCCCTACTTTTTTGAGCGGTTTGCCTCGTAATTCTCGGTTAGTGGTTCTCCTTTTCACGGGCGGCGTTATTTCGCGGCAGCGCTTGGCGCGGGAGTCGACGATGCCGCTCCGTAGCGCGCGGCGAGCCATTCGCGGGCTTCTTCCGGTTTGTAATTGAATGGGCCGATCCCGCCGCGGTAGGCGATGCGGCCGCTTTCATCGATGATGTAAATGCGTTCCGGCCACGCAGCGTACGCATCGTTGGCGGCGTTGCTCATGTCATCGATGCCGAAGGGCAGAGTGAACTTGAATCTCTTGACGAAATCATTTGCGATCATCACGCGCTGTTCCAGCGTTTTCGGCTGCGCGTAGCAAACATCATCTTTATCCTTCAGATTCGATTTCATCTGCCACTCATCAGTGGGATGGGCTTCGCGAACGTAAACGGTCAGGAAATCGGCGCGCTCCTTGTAGTCCTCATAAATTTGAACGACGTCGCCCACCTGGCGGCGAAAGGGCGGTCAAGTAAAACTCCCAAACACCAGCACGAGCGGGCGCTCATGAGTTCGTTCGCGAATGTGGAAGCGGCTGACGCCGTCCAGCGCGACAATTCGGGCGTCCGGCGCGTCGCTGCCCACTTTCAGCGTGCCGCGATGCATGTGCGGCAGGGCGTAGCGCACCATGCCGTACACATCCTTGGGACTTCCGGCCATGTAGGACAGAGCGGCAAAGGAGGCGACGAAGAGCACGCCGAATATTCCCGCCGTCCATTTCCAGAAACGATTCACGCCGCCTTGCTCCAGCCCACAGGATTGACCGAGCCGCTTGCGCGGCTGCCAAGTAGCATCGAGTCCAATTCAGAAGAATAGTGCATTTGCATTAGCGCTGGTCCTTGGCGCGAAGAGTCCCTCGCTGCTCCTTGTAGCGGGCGAGGGCATTCTCTATCACTTTGACCGCGGCGTACGCCGGGCGAATGTCTTCCACCTGGACTTGCTTGCCTTCCAGTTGCTTGTAGTCCTGGAAAAAGCGCTTCAGAACAAGCAAGCGATGCGGAGGCAGCTCGTTGGCTTCGACGTAGCTGTTGAATTCGGGATCGTTGGTGGCTACGGCGATGACCTTGTCGTCGCTGGCCCCGGAATCGATCATGGTCATCAAGCCGATGGCGCGCGCTTTGATCAGTGCAAGCGGCTGCACCGGCTCCTGGCACAAGACGAGGACATCGAGCGGATCGTTGTCGTCCGCGTAAGTTTGAGGGATAAAGCCATAGTTTGCGGGATAGAACACCGCCGAATGAATGATGCGATCCACTCTCAGGAGACCGCTGGCTTTGTCCAACTCGTATTTCACGTTGGAGCCCAGGGGAATCTCGATGACGGCTTGAAAATCGCGCGGGAGATCGTCGCCGGGAGAAACGTCGTGCCAAGCATGGAGCATCGTTCGTAATCCTTCAGGACATAATGTCACCGGGTGCCAAACATGCGACGGTTTGCAGGTCGGAACATCCGAACGTCGAGAGGGGCCCCCGTGTTTTTTGTAAATGTTGAAAATGTGGAAGGGATCGAGTTTGCCGACCCAGAGATACAAAACCGCGCCCTGAAAACCGGCGGGCGGGGCAAAGCTAAGCGAAGAATGGCCCACGCTGTGCCCCGCAGATTCGTCCGGGGTACAAACGACACGCACAAAACAAAATCGCAACCGGCAGGCAACCCAAGAGTTAAGGCACTGCCACCCGCCTGTATATGGAAAGAGCGTGGGGCGCACCTGCGGAACAAATACCAACAGAGGAATGAGCTCGGCAGCTAACCGCCGCCAAAACAACGGCTTCGCGAGTGACAAGAAAATGACACGGCGGTTGCGGAAAATGCTGTGACTTTGAAGCGAGCGGTGCATCTCATAGAGTGGACACGCATTGAGGATGATTGTTTGAACGATTTCTGGCGCAGCCGCCAGTGTGGCAACCCAGAATGTGGCGGTTGTCAACAACATTCCAAACGTCACAAAGGAGAAATGATGAAGAAGCATTGCGTCCGAATTTTGAGTGCGTTTTTTGGGTTGGCTGCATTAGCCTTTACGGCCAAGGGCCAGGCCGCAGATCAACTGGTTGTTAACATTCCCTACGAGTTTGTCGTGGCTGGAAAGACGCTTCCGGCGGGCACTTACAGAGTCAATCGCGTAAACGACAACGACGAAAAGACGCTCGCCATCAGCAGCCGTGAAAGCCACGCCGCGGTTTTGGTCCTCTCAAGCGAGATTGCCCCCGCAACCGGCGCCGAGCAGCCCAGCCTCAGCTTCCAGCAAGTTGGGGAGCAGCATCTCCTCAGCAAGATTCGAACAGCCGAGCATGTGTTCACGATTCCCGTATCCAATTCGGCCGTTCTCGAAGCCGCGATGAGAAAGGGCAACGGTTCATCGGGTCGGTGAGTTCGGGAAGCAATCAAGCACAGTTTCGTGGATCTGGTGGAGCGGGTTCAGGCTTCAAGCACTTTCGATCCAGTTCTGAGCCCCTCCGCACTTCCTTCCCGCCACCCTATACTTTCCCGAGACGGCCGCAGTGGAATAATCCTGACGTCCACAAACAAAAGCTTTTCAAAGCCCGAGCGCCCTCCTTATCGTCCGCGGTTGGTTAGGAGAGATGGCGTTCCCGGGCGGACTATTCGTATCGCAGGGCGACCATGGGGTCGACGCGCATGGCGCGACGGGCAGGGACGGCGCAGGCGCCGAGAGCAACGATGGCCAGCAAGGCCATGACGCTTGCCAACACAAACGGGTCGAGCGGCCGGACGCCATAGATTTCGCTGGCCACAGCTTTTTGCAAGGACGCTGCGCCGATAACGCCCAAAACCAGGCCGATGGCCACGAGTTGGAGTCCCTCTCGCAAAACGAGCTTAAGAACCCCTGCTCGCGTACTGCCAAGAGCGACACGAATACCAATTTCGCGAGTGCGCCGTGCAACCAGATACGCCAGCACGCCGTAAATGCCAAGCGACGCCAGGAACAAGGCGACTCCGCCGAAGGCGTTGGCGAGCAGCATGGAAGTCCGGCGAGAAGACAAGGAAAGGTCGATGCGCTCGGACATGGAATGAACGTCGAAAACCGCCAGGTCAGGATCCAGGCGGGCGATTTCCGAGCGAAGAGCGCGGACGACGGAGCCCGGATCGGCAGTGGTTTTGACAGCAAAGGTAAAACCGCCGGCGGGCTCCTGGGAATTGGGGAGATAGTACGCGCCGACGGGTGCGCCGGAACCGTCAAGGCTTTCGTAGCGCAACGTGCGTGCGATACCGATAACGGTCGTCCAAACTGTGTGCTCGTCAATCTTCAGAAGATTCTTGGCGTCCCCGGGGAAGTACATACGGCGACCGAGGGGATCCTGGTTCGGCCAGAAATGCTGCGCCAAGCGTTCGTCCACAATAATGACGCGGGGGGCAGTCTCATTGTCGCGGTCATCAAAGCTGCGGCCACGGACCATGGAAATGCCCAGGGCCTCGAAATAACCGGGAGTCACAGAGATGTTCAGCGGAGAAACCAGGGATTCGCCAGATTTCATTTGATAGCCTTCGGCAAGAATCACACTGTCATTGTGATTGCCGCCAAGGGGAATGGCCTCGGTTGCGCCGGCGAGGGAAACTCCGGGGATGGCGCGGATGGCAGGGAGCGCACGGTCCATGAAGTCGCGCAAGAGTTCAGGCTTGGGATACTTGGAGCGCGGCAGGCCGACGGATGCAGTGACCACACCGCTGGGATTGAATCCCGGATCGACTTGCAACAGAAGGCGAAAGCTGGCGAGCAGCAGTCCCGCGCCAACGAGCAGGGCGAACGCGAATCCGATTTGGGCGGCGACGAGAAGCTGACGGACGCCACGGGATTTTTTTCCAGTAGTGCCGGTGCGGCTGTCCTCATGCAGCGCATCGCTGATGCCGATTTTCGAAACGCCGGCGAGAGGAAACAGGCCGACAAAGAGTCCGGCGGCCAGCGATAGCGCGAGAGAAACGAGAACCACGGTGCTATCCATATGAACTTCGCCGGCTCGAGGGAAATGCTCGAGGCCGATGGCGTTGAGTGTGCGCAATAAGGCGGCGCCCAGAGCGACGCCGCCCAGGCCTCCGAGAAGCGCTAATCCCAAGTTTTCCAAAAGCAACTGGCGCATGAGCTGCGCGCGGCCCGCGCCCAGTGCGATGCGCGTGGCCAATTCCTTGCGGCGCAGAGCGAGGCGGGCCAATGCGAGGTTGGCGATGTTCAATCCGCCGATGAGAAGAACTAGGGCAGCGCCACCCCATAACAAATAGAGAGTCCCTTTGACGCCGCCCGTCAGCATTTCCTGAAGGGGTTTGACTTTGGTGTTGAATCCGGCGTTGATCAGGATTTCCTTGAACTCCGGGAAACGCTCGAGATTTTCATTGTTCAAAGCGTTTACCTGGGCCTGAGCTTGCTGCAGGGTAGCGCCAGGATTCAAGCGTCCAATGTGATACCAGTTGTTATTGTGATGAACGGTCTTCTGCTCGGCAGTGAAAGCGAGCGGAATCCACAGGCGAACGTCCGGGTCAATAAAATTAAAATCGGCAGGCATCACGCCAACGATGGTGAAAGGCCGGCCGCTGATGCGCAGTTCCCGGCCAATTGCCGATTTATCAGCGGCGTACAATTGTTGCCAAAGTCCATGACCGAGGATCACCTTCTGATCGTTGCCGATTTCGCCCTCTTCTTCCGTGAAAGCGCGGCCGAGGGAGGGAGAGACACGCAGCAGCCTGAACCAAGAGGGCGTGACCAGCATCCCTCGAATCTGTTGTGGCGAACCATTCAGCTCCACAGTTTGATTGCGTGGACGGAAGATCGCTTGGCTCTCGAAAGCCGTCATTTCGCGAAGACGGTCGAAATAGTCGCCGGAACTGCTGTCGTTGGACCCGGCGACCCCGGCTTTCGGGTATTCGTTGGACATGATCAAAATGGAATTGGCCTCGAATACGGGCAAGGGACGCAAGACGACGGAGTTCACGATGGCGAAGAGAGCGGCGTGGGCGGCGATGCACACGGAAAAAGTGAGAAGCACGGTGAGGGCAAAGCCTTTGTCGCGCCATAGAGAACGTGCGCCGTATTTCAGGTCGAGGAGAAATGCGTCCATGGCTGCAATCCCTCCTTTGCAGAGTCGGTGATTTTGCCAGAGCTAGAGGCAGACCAGGTGCCTTAGGATTCGGTACGCATAGACAGAGGGCAAAGTTCCCCTGTCATTGCGGCTAGGTGGGGCCCGAACCCCGCGCCGATCGGGAGATCGGCGTTCCCGCCGGTCAACTTGATTAGCCGGACTTTGCGGGCGATTTGGCGTCGGGATGGCGGGGCGTCCAGTCTTTTGGCGGGAAGGCCACGTGCCAGAACATAGGATTGGGCAGCATGAACTCCACTCCCACTTGAGGCTGATTGCTCTGACGCCTGTCAATGTGCGCGACAACACACTCGAGCGCTGCTTTGGTCTGGACGTTCGATAGAGTGAGTCGCTGTCCTCTGTACACCTCGGTCAACAAGTGAATCAACGCACCGTGAGCACTGATAGCCCGCGTACGAGCGTCTTCTTCAAAGACTCCAGCGCCAGTCTTTCCAGAGACACGCACCGGAATGGTCATCAATACGCGCTGGCTCCTTCGGCGATTTGCCGCCAGCCAGGAGGTTTCGCGGGATTCTGTGAGCCACGCTTCCAGAGTCCTAAGCCGCTCTGGCTCGATGGCGGTAAACACCAGTCCCATGCCCTTGGCGGCGCGGGAGTAGACGACTCTCGCGCGGGCTTCAAACCGTTGCGACCCTTTGATGATGCGTACGTCCGTGACCGTTCCTAGCGGGAGGGCGTCGCTCGTGTCCACATAGCAGCCTTGCTGGCTGAAATCACGGACGCGCGTTTCCATCCGGGCGCCGGATTCGGCTGGAACGACCTCAGCGGCAGCAAAGAACTCGTAGCGAGGGTGAGTGCGGCGGTCTGCCCCGGTAAGCACGACGGGAGGAGCGGCAGCGTTTGCTGGATCACTGGAAACGCTGGGAGCGGTTGCAACATTTTCGGAATCAGTAGGAGTGTCAGGAAAGGTTGCCACCGCTTCCGCATCACTGGAAACGCCGGAAAAGCTTTCAATCATTTCCGAATCAAAGGAAAATTCGGAAGGACTCGCGGGCGTTTTCACGGTATCGGCAATTTTACGAGCGTTGGCGGCTTTCGAGCTTTGCTTGCGATTGCGGCGCTTCATAGCCATAAGATTGTAACGCAAAGGGTGCCGAGGGGGCTGAGCTACGGAGAAGGGGGCAGATTCAGGCCCGGGCTTTGTCGATCATTTCTTCCCAGATGCCTTTGGATTTGAGGATGACTTCTACGAGTTCGCGGGCAGCGCCTTTGCCGCCGTCCGCTTTGGTGGTGTAGTGGGCGGCGCGGCGCACTTCCGGAGTGGCGTTGTGGACGGCGACAGCCAAACCGACGCGCTTCATGATGGTGAGATCGGGCAGGTCATCGCCAAGAAAGGCGACTTCGGATTCCTTGGCGCCGGTCTTGCGCAGGACGTCCTCGTAGGCCGCGACCTTGTGCCCTTGTTTTTCGTAAACAAACTCGATGTCGAGTTCCTTGCAACGGCGGCGAAGGGCGGCGCTGCCACGGCCGGTGATGACGCCGGTGCGCAATCCGGCGGTGACGGCGAGAGTGAGGCCTTGGCCGTCGTGAGCGTCGAACGTCTTACTTTCCAGCGCGTGACCATCCTGCTGCGATACTAGCGTGACGCTGCCGTCGGTGAGCGTGCCGTCGACGTCCATCAGCAGGACGAGAATTTGTTTCGCTCGTCTTGCCAGTTTTTCTGGGATTTTCTTTCCTCGCGTGGCCAATTTGTTCTCCGTGTTCTTTGCGTTCTCTGAATTCGGCAGAAAGAAAGAGCGGTCTAAAGACCCGCCGCTACATCAGCTCCAGAGTCCACAAATCATGCAGATGGACGACGCCGAGCACGCCCTTCGCTTCATCTGTAACCACGATGGAGGTGATCTTGCGCTTCTCCATCAGGTTCAACGCTTCACTGGCGAGCACATGCGGCCCGATCGTTTGCGGACTTTTTGTCATGCATTGACCTGCGGCCATCTCCAGGGTTGCGCCACGATGCTTTTCCATCAGGCGACGCAGGTCGCCGTCCGTGACAATTCCAGCCAATCTTCCATCCGGCTCAAGCACTGTCGTCATGCCAAGGCCCTTCTTGCTCATTTCATGAAACACATCTGGCATTGGCGTGTCTTTCGTCACGCGCGGCAGGGCGTCTCCTGCATGCATCAGGTGCTCGACGCGAAGCAGTTTCTTGCCGAGGCGCCCCGCGGGATGCAAGGCTGCGAAATCGTCGTGCTTGAAGTCGCGACGCTCCAGCAGCGAAACCGCCAGCGCATCGCCGACGGCCATGGCCACGGTCGTGCTCGCGGTGGGCGCGAGATTCAAGGAACACGCCTCTTCCTTCACGCTGACATCCAGCACGACGTCGCTGGCTTCGGCTAGCGTGGATTGGGGCTTGCCCGTCAACGTGACCAGCGGCATCTCGAGACGTTTCAGGGCTTCCAGCAACCGGATGATCTCTTCGGTCTCTCCGCCGTAGGAAACTGCCAGCATGGCGTCGCCGCGCGCGAGCATTCCCAAATCGCCGTGCAGCGCTTCGGCAGGATGCAGAAAGAAGGACGGCGTCCCGGTGCTGGAAAGCGTGGCGGAGATTTTTCGTCCTATCAGGCCGGATTTACCCATGCCCGTGACTACCACGCGCCCTTTGCAGGCGAAGAGCACGCTGACGGCTTTTTCGAAGGTGGCATCCAGCCGCGCCAGGACATCGTGGATCGCCTGGGCCTCGATTTTCAGCACGCGCCGAGCGGTGTCCAGGCTCATTTCGCGCTCCAACGGCGGACGACGGCGCTGAGCCCCTTCAATTTCATGAGCAAGCCAAGAAGTTGCGAGAGCGGCAGGGCATTGGGCCCATCGGAGAGCGCTTTGGCGGGATTGTCGTGAGTCTCCAGAAAAATGCCGTCTACTCCCGCGGCCACGCCGGCGCGCGCCAGCGGCTCAATGAACTGCGGCTGGCCGCCGCTCGAATGGCCTTGTCCGCCGGGAAGCTGCACGGAATGCGTGACGTCAAAGACAACCGGGTAGCCCGTCCTTTGCATGATAGGGAAGGAGCGCACATCCACGACAAGATTCTGATAGCCGAAGGAAGAGCCGCGCTCCGTGAGAATGATCTTTTCGTTGCCGGTGCTGGCAACTTTCTCCGCCACGTTGCCCATCTCCCAGGGCGAGACAAACTGCGGTTTCTTGACATTGATGACACGGCCGGTCTTGCCGGCGGCGAGCAGCAAATCCGTTTGCCGCGCCAGAAACGCTGGAATCTGCAGCACGTCGCAAACTTCCGCAGCAGGCGCGGCCTGAGAAGTTTCGTGAATATCGGTGAGGATCGGGAGTTTCAGTTCGGACTTGATCTTGCCGAGAATCCGCAACCCTTCCTTCAGGCCGGGGCCACGGAATCCTTTCAGCGAGGACCGATTGGCCTTATCGAAGGAAGCCTTGAAGATGTACGGCAATTCCGCATCGGCGGCGATCTTAGCGATCTTTTCGGCCATAGTGCGGGCGTGCGATTCGGTTTCAATGACGCAGGGCCCGGCAATCAGAAAGAGGGGATTGCCGCCACCGAGGCGCAGCTTGCCAAGTTCGATCTCGCGAGTCGCGTTCATGAGAGTTGGAAAAAGATCCGCAAACTACTTAGGCTACGCAGACAGCGGCGGGTTTGCAACGGTTTAGGCAGTGGCGCGAGGCGCAGCACGCAACGCCGTTGCGGGCTGGCGCTCCGTGACGGCGGCGGGAGCTGGACGCAAGCGCTCCTTCTTATGTTCGAGCGCCGCGCCGATGAAGGCCGCGAAGAGCGGATGCGGTTCGAGCGGCTTGGATTTGAATTCCGGGTGGAATTGGCAGCCGAGGAACCACGGGTGGTCGGGGGCCTCGACGATTTCGACGTAATTTTCGTCCGGAGTGCGTCCAGTGATGCGCAGCCCGGCGGCGACCAGCGTTTTCTCGTAGTCGCGATTGAATTCGTAGCGGTGGCGGTGGCGCTCGCTGATCTCGAGTTTGCCGTAAGCCTTGTGCGCGAAGGAACCCGGCTCCAGCTTGCAAGGCCAGGCGCCCAATCTCATCGTGCCGCCCATTTCATCCACACCAAGCAGTTCGCGCAGCTTATAAATCACGCGGTGCGGCGATTGCGGATCAAATTCGGTGCTGTCAGCTTGTTTCAAGCCAGCGACATCGCGCGCATATTCGATGGTTGCGCATTGCATGCCCAGGCAAATTCCAAAGAAGGGCACTCTGTGTTCGCGCGCATACTGAATCGTGTGCACCATTCCCTGAATTCCTCGTTTGCCGAATCCGCCGGGAACCAGGATGCCGTCATAGCCGTGGAGACGCGCCGTTGCCGTTGCAGCCGAATCGATTTCTTCAGCTTCAATCCATTCAAGAACCGTTTTGTGATTGTGCGCCAGGCCGCCGTGCAGCAAGGCTTCGCGCAAACTCTTGTAAGCATCTTCGAGTTGCACGTATTTGCCAACGACTGCGATGCGCGCCTCGCCGGCGGGATGATGCATGCGATGGACCAGGTCGAGCCACGGCTTCATGTTCGAAGCGTGGTCTTTCAGCTTCAGCAAGCGGAGGATTTGTGCGTCCAAGCCTTCCTTGCTTAGTTCTGCGGGCACGGCGTAAATCGTGTCCACGTCTTCCATGGAAATGACACAGGATTCCACGACGTTGCAGAAGAGCGCGATTTTTTTCTTCAGTTCGGCGGGAATGTGGTGGTCGCTCCGACACAGCAAAATGTCCGGCTGAATCCCGATGCTCAGCATTTCCTTTACGCTGTGCTGAGTGGGCTTGGTTTTCAGCTCGCCGGCGGCCGCAATGAAGGGCACAAGCGTGACGTGCACAAAGAGAGTGTTCTCCGCGCCCAATTCGAGGCGCATCTGGCGAATGGCTTCGAGGAAGGGCAGCGACTCGATGTCGCCAACGGTGCCGCCGATTTCGACAATCACAACGTCGACGCCTTCAGAGACTTTCTTGATAGTGGCTTTAATTTCGTCGGTGACGTGGGGGATGACCTGGACGGTTTTACCGAGGTAATCGCCGCGGCGTTCCTTCGTGAGAATGGTTTCGTAGATGCGGCCGGTGGTCCAGTTATTGTCGCGGGAAAGCTTGGCGTGCGTGAAGCGCTCGTAATGGCCAAGATCAAGATCGGTCTCCGCGCCGTCTTCGGTGACAAAGACTTCACCGTGTTGAAAAGGGCTCATCGTACCGGGATCAACGTTGAGGTACGGATCGCATTTCTGCAGGGTGACTTTGAAACCGCGACTTTCGAGGAGACAACCGATAGAGGAGGCAGCAACGCCCTTTCCAAGTGAGGAAACAACACCGCCAGTTACAAAGATATATTTTGGCGCCATCCGTGCAGCCTGCGTTCTCACGCCAGGCTTGTCAGCCCTCCACAGGATTGACGTACATACAATTATGTCCGGAACCCGGCTTCCTGTCAAATCGAACTCTTTATGCCGCAAAAACGTTATTTTTCCTGACTGTGGGAGCGAAACATTTTCGCCGGGAACGGGTTTCTTACAAGCAGGGAATAATCTGTGGAGTTAGTGATGGCCTATGTTGCGACGTAGGAAATCTTGTGCGGCAACCAGAAACCGCCCCTAGGGGATTCGCCATCTAAGGAAATGAGCCTTTGGCCTTGCGCTCCGAAGCTGTTTTGCACTTGGTCGCCGCAACGCAGAAGGTTCCGAGTGGGACTCTTGCACGTGGGAAGGGATATGAAAGCTCCTATACGAAGTTTCTCAGGCACTCTCGCACTTTTGATCACCCTGGTGTTTTGCATTTCCACTAGCGCGCAACAAACAAGACAGCCCGAAGCGGGGCAACTGCATGCTTACGACTTAAATCGCGAAAGTTTTCTCCTTGGCACGGTCGTAAAATTCGAGTCCGCTTCCAGCACGCCTCCCATTGGCGCCCATGTGATTCTTCAGACTTCATCTGGCCAAGTGGACGTTCATCTCGGCAACGGCAAAGTTCTCCAGGCCGGTCATCTGGAGTTGAATCCCGGGGATAACGTGCGCATCGTCGGAGAACCATTGGCCCTCGGCGACAGTACGTACTTTGCCGCGCGCATTGTGCAGAAGGGCGCCCAAGCCGTTGCTGTTCGCAATGCGAAAGGCTACCTCCTTACCTCGGCTTCCACCTTGACCGCGGATCAAAAACAAGCGTTGCGAGGTGTGCGATGAAGCGCCTGCAGTTCGCTCTCGCGACCGCCGCTAGTCTGTTGTCTACCGCATGTGGCGGCGGCTCCAGCGTCCAGCCACCCCCTCCGGTAGGCAAGTACAGTATGGCCAGCCTGAACGGCCAATATGCTTTTGTCACCAATGGCGAGGTCTTTACCAGCGGATCCAATCCTCCGGTTCCGCTCGCCCGTACTGGTGTTTTCATCGCGGATGGCAAGGGCAACATCACGGGCGGAATTGAGGACGTCAATGCCAGCGGCACGCCCTCCAACGCCATCGCCATTAGCAACGGCACTTACACCGTCAAAGCCGACGGGCGCGGGGCTCTGGCATTGAATGTCGGCCAGTCCACGCTGGACTTTGGAATCACTTTGACGTCCACCAGCGATGGCCTCTTAATCGATGAAACTTCGAATAGCAATCAAGCCTCCACGGGCAGCGGCAATTTTGTTCTGCAGCAGGCCACTCCTTTCGCTCTCACGGACGTAAATGGCCCGTACGTGTTTGACTTTCCCGGGCTGGACGCAAGCAACAACCCGGAGTCCTTCATCGGGGAGTTCACAGTCGACAGTACTGGCGCAATCCCGACCGGGTTCTTCGACGACAACGTCAATGGAAACCTGACGAGTGGCGCCATGGCACCGGGTTCGATCGCTCAAGATCCATTGCAATTGTCGACGCTTGCCAACTTCGGCCGCGGGATTGCGAACGTAGCCGGGCAGAATTTCGTTTTCTACATCGTGGATTCCAAGCGCGTTCGCTTCATCAGCACTTCAGGCGGCATGCTTTCTGGTGACGCCGTGGCGCAAGTAAATGTTCCCAGCGCTCTCAATGGCGGCTTTGTCTTTGTTGTCGGCGGCAGCTCGCCAAATGGTGGCCTGACTCGAGTCGGGCGATTCTCCCTCAACGGATCTAGTGTCACCAACATCCTCATGGACATCAACGACGCAGGTGCTCAGCGACAGCCCAATACCTTCTCGAATCCCAGCGCCGCCTTCGACTCCACCACAGGGCGGGGAACCGTAGCTTTCTCGGATTCGAGTCTCACCTATTCGTTCGTCTTCTACCTGAGCTCCCAAAACAGCGGCGTGATTCAGGATGACAGCCCATCGGGTACCGTCGGTGTGGCCAGGGATACGGCCGACGGGTCAATCGAATTGCAATCCGGCAGTCCGTTCACGAGCGCGAACGTCTCGGGAACCTACGCCGTGAACTGGAGCGGCCTGGTAGTTGCCGGCGGATCGTTCCCCATAGAGGATGAAGAAGATCTTCTTGCACAGACTACTGTTACAAACCTGGCTCTCAGCGGCACGGCAGACTTGTTCCAATTCACTTCCGCCACGCTCACGCCACAGCTGGATCTTGGCGTTGGAGGAGTGATTCAAATCAACGGCAGTGACGGAACGAGCGGAGACGGGAGTCGCAACGGAATGACCGTCAACTTGACCGGTGCCAATCCGATCAATTTTGTCGTCTACTTCGTCAATCCTCAATTGGCTTTCTTTGCCAACCGCGACAACTCCGGCACGACGCGCATCGTCGTTGGCGTCCTGAAATTGCAACAATAGAGCGCGCTGTCGGCAATTCCACTCCTAAATTTATCGCCCGGCGGAGTCCCCGCCGGGCCAAGTCATTTCTGCAGCAGCTTTTCCACGCGGGCCACGTCTTCCGGAATGTCCACGCTCACCGCGTCATGCTGCACTTCCGCCACGCGAATTTTCCAGCCGTTTTCCATCCAGCGCAGTTGTTCCAGTTGCTCGATTCGTTCCAGCTCGCCCTGCGGAAGCGTCGGATATTCCAGCAGCGCTTCGCGTTGAAAAACGTACAGCCCAAGATGTTTCAGGTGCCGCACTTGAATCTTGCTGGACGTATCCCGCACCCAGGGAATCGGCGCGCGAGAGAAATAAATCGCGTTTCCGTCGAAGTCCAGCACGGTCTTGACCACATTCGGATCCATGATGTCGCCGGGCGTCTTGATCGGCGTCGCCACCGTGCTGATGGAAGCTTGAGGTTCTTCCAGCAAGGAGTTCACCGCAACATCGATCGCATGCGGATCGAGAAGCGGCTCGTCGCCTTGCACGTTCACGAAAACGCTGCCGTCTACGTGTGCCGCCACTTCCGCAACTCGTTCCGTACCGGTACGATGCTCGGTGCGCGTCATCCTTGCTTCGCCGCCAAACCCCTCAACGGCTTTCACGATGCGCTCGTCGTCGGTCGCCACAATTACGCGGTCGGCCCGTTCCGCCAGCTTAGCCCGCTCGTACACCCACTGAATCATGGGTTTCCCCGCGACCGAAATCAGAGGTTTTCCGGGTAGACGCGTCGACCCATATCGTGCGGGAATAACTACGATGACTTTCGGCTGGCTCATCTAGGCTCCCGATCGCGGGAATATTTGGACCGCTTCGGAGGTTCATCTCTAGCGGAACGTGTGATGCTACCACACGCTAGTAAGGTCACCCGGCCCATCAAATTGTTCAATACTGAACATCCATCAAATGTTCTTGTTTTCGATAAGCCGAGTGGTAGAATCTCCGTTAGTCCGAACCGCGCGGCCGTCCCGGCAGGCCGGGATGACGAGGGTGCCGTGAAACGCGATTCACCTGGTTTTCGCGTTCTGTGTTTCTCAATCCACACCCTGCTGGTCGTTTGCCTGTTCGTGTTATCCGCCGGGCCCCCGGCCGCCGCTCAATCCAGCTCCGACGAAAACAAACCGAAGGATGAAGCCAAACGCGAGGAAGTGAAGGAAGCCCGTAAAGACGACGTGCGGAAAGATACTGCGGGCACGCCCTTTAAGCCCGGCGGAACGATTCATTTTGACGTCGACCTCGCGCTCGTCAATGTGACCGTCACGGACCCCTACAACCGCCTGGTCACTGGGCTGGAGACGGACAACTTCCGGGTGTTCGAAGACAACATCGAGCAGGAAGTGGTTACCTTTTCCGCAGAAGACGTTCCCATTTCCATCGGCGTGATCTTCGATTTTAGCGGCAGCATGACCAACAAAGTCGGCAAGGCGCGCGAAGCTGCTCTGCAATTTTTCAAAACCGCCAATCCACAGGATGAGTTTTTTTTGGTGAGCTTCAACGAGCGTGCAGAACTCACGAGTTCTTTTACCAATAGCGTGGAAGACTTGCAGAGCCGCATGATGCTCACGGCTCCCAAAGGGCGTACCGCGCTGCTCGACGCCATCTACCTGGGCCTCAGCCAGATGAGGGGTGCACACAACGCCAAACGTGCCTTGCTCATCCTATCCGACGGAGGCGATAATCATAGTCGGTACAACGAGAGCGATATCAAGCGGCTGGTAAAGGAAGCAGATACCCAGCTCTATGCCATTGGCATCTTTGACCCGCTTGGTTTTCGTAACCGGACCCCGGAAGAACTGGGAGGCCCGTCGCTTCTCAGCGAAGTAACAGAGATGACCGGTGGCCGCGTATTCGCGGTGGAGAAGTTGGATGAGCTTCCGGACATCGCTTCAAAAATCGGCATGGAGCTGCGAAACCAATATGTGCTCGGCTATCGACCAAGCAACAAGGCTCACGACGCTCGCTGGCGCAAGCTCAAGATCAAGCTGCGCGCCCCCAAGGGGCTTCCGCCGCTCAGCGTCTACTCCAAGACCGGATACTACGCACCCAGTCACTAAGTCCCTCCTGGGTCTCTTTTACTCCCTGCGCTATCTCTGTTTGGTAGTAGGCGCTTTTGCGCTGTTTGCGTCCGCCACCTTCGCTCAGATTCCCGTCCCCAGTTCGCCTCCTCCTCCCACGGGTCAGGATCCCAACGCGGGCAAACAAGGTTCCAGCATCAAGGTTGACGTTAACCTGGTCGTTTTGCACACGACCGTTCTCGACGACCGTCAGCGTTTCGCCGATGGCCTCAAGTCGGAAAATTTCCGCGTCTTCGAAGACAAAGTCGAACAGAAGCTGTCCGTCTTCAAGCGCGAAGACGTCCCCGTCAGCATGGGACTGGTGATCGATAACAGCGGCAGCATGCGCGACAAGCGTCCTCGCGTCAACGAGGCCGCCCTCACTCTCGTTCAGGCCAGCAATCCGCAGGACGAAGCTTTCGTGGTCAACTTCAATGACGACTTCTATCTTGATCTGGATAAGGATTTCACAAACAGTATTCCCGAACTGAAAGAGGCCCTCGAACGCATCGACTCCCGGGGCAGCACCGCCATGCGTGACGCCATCCTCGGCTCTCTCGATCATCTTAAGAAAGCTTCCAAGGACAAGAAGGTCCTCCTCGTAGTGACCGACGGCGAAGACAACGCCAGCCGCAATTCCCTGGAGAAGATGATTCGCGAAGTTCAGAAGACCGATACGGTGATCTACACCATCGGCCTGCTCAGTCAGGAAAACAAGAAGGAAGCCAAGCGTGCACGCAAAGTGCTCGAGCAGATCTCCGCCGCTTCAGGCGGGTTGGCGTACTTTCCGGAAAATGTGGATGACGTGCACAACATCTGCGAACAGGTCGCGCACGACATCCGCAACCAATACATTCTGGCCTACTATCCCAGCAACACCCGCCGTGACGGCAGTTTCCGCGCCATCCAGGTGGAAGTGATTCCGCCGCGCGGACGCGGCAAGCTCATGGCCCGCACTCGCAATGGCTACTACGCTCCGAGCGCGCCCACCTCCGCGGCGGCCGGCAACTGACCCATAGGTCATTTATTCTTCTCTCGGCAGACTACTGGCCAGAACCAAGGCGGATCCGCACAGGGCCAGGATCTCGAATCCGCTGGTCCAGGGGCCGGGATTGTGCAGTTGCGTCACGATGCGAGGGGCGTGAATCAATAGGAAAAAGAGAAAAAGGATCGTTCCCAGCGCCATAGCCGCCATCCGGGTTTTTTTCCGGAGAACGATTGCTGTGCCTATGGCAACGAGGACTACGCCGGTCAGGCACGCCCGCAAGGGCCGCCCTGTAAACCAGGGCGGGCCCAATCCCGCGGCGAAACGGGCATAAACAACGTGTTGAATCCCAAAAGCGACGAATGCCAGGGCAAAGAAATATCGCCCGATTTTGAGGAAGGGATCTGCAATTTCGCGCTCGTATAGGGGTGCGGCGTTGGCAAGGACCCAGGCGCCTCCGCACATGGCGAGCGCCACGAATCCGCTGGTCCATTCATTTCCATCGCGCAAATGCAGGACGATTCTGGGGATATGAAGTAGTACAACGAAGAGAAAAAACATCACTCCCAGCATGGTCGCCGCTGGCCGTGCCAACATTTTGTACAGAATACCGGCAGCGGCGGCAATAAATGCCACGCCCACAAAGTACGCCCAAAACAGATGCCCGGGCATAAACGCGGGCACCAGTCCCGCCACGAAACCGCCATACATGAAATGTTGGATCCCAAAGACTATCAGGGAAATGGCGACGAAGATTCGTCCAAGCATTTGGCTCTTTTCCATATTTGGAAGGCCCGATGCTGCCTTCATTCTGCGCGTACGGCGTTCAGCAGTCTACATGAGTTGGGGCGCCGCGTGGCCTCCAATCACACTCCTCCTGACATGTGTTCCTTCTCGCTATCGGCACGGCGGCTCGCCGCGCCAGCGCGGTTGCGTGCGCTAGAATAATAGAATGCAACGCAAGGTTTTCTGGACGACGTTCATCGCGCTGGGGCTGATAGCGGATTTCAGCTTGCCCATCCTCTGGTCGCTTGTGGCGACGATTCCCATTGGTATGTTTAGCTGGTGGGTGGCGTACCGGAGCGATTGGTTCTGACGTAAGAAGGCTCAGCGCGTTCTCAACAGGCTCATTACTTCCAGCAGTGGCCGCTCGCGATGGTCGCTTCTCGCTATCCCGCCACCTCGTTGGTTCGCTGCATCTTCATCTCCCTCAGGAAACTCTTGCCGTGCGGAATCGTCGCGCCGAAATTCTCTGCGATTGTCTGCCCCATGTCCGCCAGCGTATCCCGCACTCCCAGGTTTACGCCCGCACCGCCTGCAGGCGAATAGGCCAAAATAGGCACGTACTCCCGCGAATGGTCGGTCGTCGCCCACCGGGGATCGGGATCACATCCGTGGTCCGCGGTGATTATCAGCATGTCGGAGAGGCTCAGCAGTGGCAAGAAGTCGGCCAGCATGAGATCGAACTCCTCCAGCGATTTGGCAAATCCTTCCACGTCTTTGCGATGGCCGTACAACATATCGAAATCCACCAAATTGCAGAAGATGAGTCCACTCTTCCGCTCCTTGACTGCCGCCGTCAATTTTTCCATGCCATCGGCGTTGCCTTTTGTCGTTACGTATTCGTCGACACCGCGGCCCTTGTAAATGTCATGAATCTTGCCAACTCCGAAAACACGTACCTTCCGTTCCGCGAGAACGTCCATCAGCATCGGCTTCGGCGGGTCCACGGCATAATCGTGCCGCCTCGTGGTCCGCACAAAATTTCCCGGTGTCCCTGCGAACGGCCGCGCGATCACCCGCCCCACGCGATGCGGCCCATCCAGCAATTTCCGAGCAATTTCGCACATACGGTAAAGCTCCATGATCGGGATTACTTCTTCATGCGCGGCAATCTGAAACACGCTGTCGCCCGACGTGTATACGATTGGCTTTCCGGTTCGAACGTGCTCTTCGCCCAACTCCTTGATGATCTCAGTGCCGGAGGACGGCTTGTTTCCAATGGTTTTTCTTCCAATTTGCTTCTCAAACTCCTCGATCAGCTCCTTCGGGAATCCGGTTTTGTAAACGGGGAACGCCTGGTCGAGCCACACGCCTGCCATTTCCCAGTGTCCCGTCGTCGTATCTTTCCCGGGAGAGCGTGTCGCACCTTTGCCAAACGCTCCTGCCGGAGAAGCAAGCGGCGTTTGATGTTCCAGCGGCGCGATATGCGCTAAACCGAGCCGCACCAGATTCGGGATTTCCAGCGGCCGCGACTCCGCGATGTGTCCCAGCGTGTTTCTGCCCACGTCGCCATATTCCGCCGCGTCCGGAAGCTCGCCGATTCCAACGCTATCCAGAACGATCCAGAAAACCCTCTCGAACTCCTTCATACCCTGGCTCCTCGGGTGTTTTTCAGCAAAACTTTACCACACACCGTTCCTCGACAAAGGCACGCAACGATTCTGATTCGAGACACTGGCAGGGAATCAAATCGCTACCTTGTTGCCACGGTCTCCGGCTGTTCCCCCCAGTTCATATCCGCGCCTTCCTTGTTGTACAGTGTTACCAACCGCTCGCTGAACTATTTTCATTTCGCGCGCGTAGTACAAGGTAGCGGAGGTGTGCCATGGCCCAGGACGATAATCCCAGGAGAGTCTCCCTCGTTTTCCCGATCATTCTCATTACCGTGGGTGCTCTCTTTCTCCTGCACAACTGGCGTCCGGCTTTCGATCCGTTGCCCGTTCTCTGGACCTACTGGCCGCTCATTCTCATCTTTATCGGTGTTGGGAAAATATGGGACAACACGCAAAGAAGCCGCAATCCCAACGCGGCACAGGGAATCTCCATCGGAGCCACCGTTGGGGCGCTTGCATTCGTCATCGTTCTGGCCGCCCTTCTCTTGCACGGAAGGAGCTTTGGCCGCCGCCACGGTTTCTATGCGGAGTCGCAGCATAACGTGCAAACGGTGGACCTGCAGGGTGCGAAGACGGCGCACGCCAGGGTGGACATGGGCGCCGGTCAACTCAACATCAATGGTGGCGCCAATCACATGCTTGACGCGGACTTCACTTACGACGGTTTCTTCGACGCGCCCCGCGTCGATTACCACGTGGACGGCGGCGTCGGACAACTCAACATCTCTCAGGATTCGCACTCCACCCACTTCGGCCGCTCTCAGAATGACTGGATTCTGCGCTTTAGCAAGGACATCCCGTTGGAGTTGAAAGTGGATATGGGGGCGGGGCAAGGGAATCTGCATTTGCGCGACGTTCCTCTCACCCGCTTGGATCTCCATATGGGGGCGGGCCAAATGGATGTTGACCTCACCGGTGACCGCAAGACCGATTTGACCGCCGACATTGAAGGCGGTGTGGGACAGGCCAACATCCGTCTTCCAAAAAACGTTGGCGTCATCGCTCACGCTTCCGGCGGCATCGGCTCCATCAACGTGCGTGGTTTGAAGCACGATGGAGACTCCTACACCAACGAGGCCTACGGCAAATCCCCGGCGACGATTCGCCTGAAAGTGGAGGGCGGTATCGGGGAGATCACCCTCACCCAGGAACCGTAGATCCGCCCTTCACAAATGCCGCCGTTTGCCCCGCTTTGACAGCAGACGTATAATTTGAAGTTTAGGCAGTGCACTTGAAACGTGCTGTCTAGGCTCACTCTTGGCGACCAAAGAGATTACCCACGCAACCACGGACGTCCGGCCGGAGCAGGAGTCTATCCGCGTGCGGGGCGCCCGCGTCCACAATCTCAAAAATATCAGTGTAGAAATTCCGCATAATGCTATTACTGTGGTCACCGGCGTCAGTGGCTCCGGCAAATCCTCCCTTGCGTTTGACACCATCTATGCGGAAGGCCAGCGCCGCTACGTCGAATCGCTCTCTGCCTATGCGCGCCAGTTCCTAGAGCGCATGGAAAAACCGGATGTCGACGAAATTTCCGGCATCGCTCCGGCGGTAGCGATTCGCCAGAAGAACACCACGCGGAATCCGCGTTCGACTGTAGCGACCGCAACGGAAATTTACGACTATTTGCGACTCCTTTTTGCGCGCTGCGGGCAGACGTTCTGCATCAAGTGCGGGACCGAAGTTCGCCGAGACAACCCCGACGAAATCGCATCGCGCATTTTGTCGCTTGCTTCAGGGCGGCGCTTTTACGTTTTGCACCAGTTTCGAATTGCCACGTCCACGGCGGGCGCCGCCGTTTCGAAACGTGGCGCGAAGAAAACCTCCAGCGCTCCTCCCCCCGAATTCCTTCGCCAGGCGCTGCTCGACCTTCAGAAACGCGGGTTCAATCGACTCTGCCAGGCGGGCCGCATCCACGAATTCTCTTCGCCGGAGACTTTGCTCGATGTCGATTTCTCTAAACCCGTTTACGTTCTCGTGGATCGCCTCGCCGTTAATCCGGAGTCGCGCGCGCGCCTGGTCGACTCCATCGAGATCTGTTACCGCGAAGGGCAGGGTGAAGCCATCCTTGAATTCATCGCGGACGCCGCGGGAAATCCCGCCGAGCGGCTCACCTTCAACGAGCGCTTCGAATGCAAGAATGACGGCACGCTTTACCAGGAGCCTGAGCCCCGGCTTTTTTCTTTCAACAATCCGTACGGAGCGTGTCCGCGCTGCCAGGGCTTCGGAAACACCATCGATTTCGATCTAAATCTCGTCGTTCCTGATCCCAGCAAGTCGCTCGACGACGGCGCCATCGAGCCATGGACGAAACCGCGCTACCGGACGCTTTCGCAGGACGCCAAAAAATGGGCGCGCAGCCGCGGAATTCCCACCACCGTGCCGTGGCGTCAACTCACTCCCGAGCAGCGCCGCCTGATTCTTGAAGGCGATCCCGAAAACGATTACGAAGGCGTCAAAGGTTTCTTCACCTGGTTGGAGCGCAAGAAATACAAGCTGCACGTTCGCGTTTTCCTCAGCCGCTTCCGAGGCTATGCCACTTGCCCGGATTGTGGCGGAACGCGTCTGCGCGCCGAAGCCCGCGCCGTCCGCGTGGCAGGAAAAGCCATCACCGAAGTTTGCAAGCTCACCGTCAAGGAAGCCCGCGTTTTCTTTTCCACGTTGCAGCTCTCCGAAGGACATCTAAGAATCGCCGACAAAATTCTCGAAGAGATTCGCACGCGCTTGCAATTTCTGGACGAGGTTGGCCTCGATTACCTCACGCTCGACCGGCTTACCTCTACGCTCTCCGGCGGAGAGTCGCAGCGGATTCAGCTCGCAACCTCGCTCGGTTCGCACCTCGTCGGCGCGCTCTACGTGCTTGACGAACCTTCCATTGGCCTCCATCCCCGCGATACGCAGCGACTCATCGACATTCTGAAATCGCTCCGTGACCTGGGAAACACAGTCCTGGTTGTCGAGCATGATCCCGATACCATCCAGGCCGCCGATTGCGTCGTCGACCTTGGTCCCGGCGCGGGCGAACTTGGCGGCAAGCTCCTCTTTGCGGGCCCTTATTCAGCGATGCTCGAAGAACACAAATCTCTGACGGGCCGCTACCTCAACGGCGAATTGCGCATTCCCGTGCCAAACGTGCGCCACAAACCCGCGGGCAGATTCCTCCGTCTCTACGGCGCCAGCATGCACAATCTTCGGGATCTGGATTTGATGATCCCGCTAGGAACGCTTACGGTTGTCACCGGCGTCAGCGGCTCCGGCAAGTCCACGCTCGTTCATGATGTGCTGTACAAAGCGCTCGCTGCGCAGCGCGTCGGAGGCAGCGTCAAGGAATTCTGCGATCGGCTGGAAGGCGATTCGAGTGTCCGCGAAGTGGTCATTGTCGATCAATCGCCCATCGGCCGCACACCGCGTTCGAATCCCGCCACCTATCTCAAAGCCTTCGACGCGATTCGAGAAGTTTTTGCCGATACGCCCGATGCGAAGCGCCGCGGTTACGCCGCCGGGCATTTTTCATTCAACGTGCCGGGAGGCCGCTGCGAAACCTGCCAGGGCGACGGCACCGTCACCGTCGAGATGCAGTTTCTCGCCGACGTCGAACTCATCTGCGAGGAGTGCCGTGGCACGCGCTTCAAAAGCGGCGTTCTGGAAGTCCGCTATCACGGAAAGAATATCCACGAAGTCTTGCAGTTGACGGTGCGCGAAGCCCTGGCATTCTTCGTCAATGTTCCCAAGGTTGTTTCCAAACTCCGTGTCCTGAATGAAATTGGCCTCGGCTATCTGCGCCTCGGGCAATCCGCGACGACGCTCTCGGGCGGCGAAGCGCAGCGCCTGAAGCTCGCTGCTCATCTCAGCCGGACCGACAATGAAGGCATCCTTTACATTCTTGACGAGCCAACGACGGGTTTGCATTTCGATGACATCGCCAAGCTCCTCAGCGCGTTCCGCAAGCTGCTGGAGGGCGGCGCCTCGCTGCTGGTCATCGAGCACAACCTCGACGTCATCAAATCCGCGGATTGGCTGATCGACCTTGGCCCCGAAGGCGGCGATCAAGGCGGCAAAATCATCGCCACCGGAACGCCCGAGCAGGTGGCTCGCAATACGCAGTCGCACACCGGTCGCTACCTCGCGCGCGCCCTCAATGGAAACGGCCAGGCAAAGCGCCCCGCGAACGGCGCATCCAAACCAGCAGGCCCTGCGCCTGCAATTCCCAATGGAGCCAAGATTCCACCGGCTGAACCATGAAGCTCGCTCATCTCCGTGCGCCTGCGATTCGGACTCTCCTGTTGGCCTTTTGCGCCCCGTTCTTTTTCTCTCCAGGGGCGCAGCAAGCTGCGCCCCGGCCCGGCAACCAGCTGACTGCTGGAGAGCAATCCGCCTCCCGGTCCAAACCTGTTGTTCAATCCAAAACGCAAAAAGTCGCCAACCCGCTCAACGATTTGCTCGAGGAAGCGCAGCGCGACATCGACAAAAATAATTTTGAGTCCGCCATTGTACCGCTGCAAAAAGTCATCGCTGACCAGCCCGAATTTGCTTATGCGCACTTTCAACTCGCCTACGTCTACACGGCGCTGAAAAGAACAGACGAAGCGCGCGTCGCGTACGAGCGCACTATCGCGCTCGACCCTAAGATGTCCGAGGCGTACCTCAATCTCGGTATCCTCCTGCTGGACAAGCAAGAATTCGCTGGCGCCGTCCCGCCTCTCCGCAAAGCCGTTGACCTGCTCCCCGCGCAAAGCCATCCGCGATATCTCCTGGCAGTCGCGCTGGACCGCGCAGGCGATCATGCCGGTGCGGCCGAGGCCTTCGAGGCGCTCCTCCATTTGGATCCCAACGACGTTACAGCCATCAATTACCTGGGCTGGGCCGCACTTCGCAATGGAAGGCCTGCTGCGGCAGAAGCCAGATTCTGGCGCGCTGTGGAAATTCAGCCGAAAGAGCCTGAGGGGCACAAGGGGCTTGCGGAAAGCCTCGACGCGCAGAAAAAGTCCGAAGCCGCTGCCGCCTACCGTGATTATCTTGAACTGATGCCCAATGATGCCGAAGCCCAGGCCCGGCTCGTCCATCTTCTTCTTGACCAAAGCCAGAGTGACGCGGCTCTTGCAGAACTCGATCGCCTGGACGCCGGCAAGCAGCCCACCATCGACTCGCTCAAGCTCCGCGCGGACGTTCAGATCGCTGGGAAGAAATGGGATGATGCAATCGTTACGCTTCAGCAAGCGCTCACTCTGGCCCCCCAAGACGCTCAACTCCACGGCGGCCTGGGACGCCTCTTTCTCGAGAAGCGCGACTTCGCTGCCGCGGAGAAAGAGTTACGAATCGCCCTGCGTCTCGATGCGAAGAATCTTGGTTATTGGAAGGACCTCAGCACCACGTTTTTTCTGGGCGGTAATTATCCCGCTGCGCTCTCAACGCTGGACGAGATAGCCAAAATGGAACAACCGGGCGCGGGCCCGTGGTTTATTCGCGCGATTTGCTACGATAAGCTGAACGAACCGAAGCTTGCTTTGGAGGCTTACCAGAAGTTTCTCGCACTCGATCAGGACAAGAATCCCGATCAAGTCTGGCAAGCCAGGGAGCGCAGCAAGGTGCTACAACGCATGCTGGAACGGAAAAGGTAGTTGGATGAGGGCCACCGGCGCGTTCCTGGGTGTGGTCTCCGGCCTGCTTGTTTTCCTTTCGATTCTGCCCCCGGGTGCGGCGGAGAGTTTGGCCGAACTTCAGGCGCGCTTCGATCGCGAAACAAGCGGGGTTCGCAAGGCCAAGTTAATGGAAAAGTTGGGCGAAGCACAGTTTGAAGAAGCACGCCGCGCCGGTAAAGCCGGTGAATATGATTCGTTGGGCCTGACCCTCGAAAAATACCGCGATAATGTTCGCACCGCGGTCGACGCCCTGAAAAAACAGCATCCCGATGCGGAACGGCAATCCAATGGTTACCGGCAATTGGAAATGCACTTGCGCAAGGGAATTCGCGAGGTTGACGAAACGATCTTGGTATCTCCCGAAGGCTACAAGCCGCCACTCCAGATTGTCCGCCAGGACTTGATTGCCATGGATGACGAGTTGCTAAAAAGCCTTTTTCCGCGCCGGCCCCTGGAAAAGCGTGGTACTGCGCCTCCTGCGGAAAAGCCCGCGCCTGCGCCGCCTCCGGAGAATCAGCCATGAAATCCAAAATTTGGTTTCTCCTCCTGAGTTCTTTCATCCCGGCAGCAGCGCCACCGGTGCGCGCCGCGCCGCCTCCCCAGAAGGACTATCTCACTGCCGTCGAAGCGGACAAGATTCGCGATGCGGAGAACAACAGCAACGAGCGCATCCGCCTTTTTCTCTCCTTTGCCGAAGACCGTCTGAAGAAGTTCCAATACGAATTGGAGCATCCTTCGACGAACCGCCACACCGACATGCTGAATTCACTTCTGAACGCGTACGTCGGGTGCGTCGACGATGCCGCGGACCTCATTCAACTGGGGCTTGAGAAGCAGGACAACATCCGCAAGGGAATCGACTTGATGAGTTCCCGCACGAAGGAATTTCTGGTTGTGCTCGAAAAACTGTCCGCGGAAGGCCCCGAAAAGGAACTCTATAAGGACAATCTCGACGACGCCATCGAGGGCACTCGCGACGCCATGAAGGACGCGGAAAAAGCGAAGAAAAAAGTGGCGCCTCCGCCCATTCGCCGGAAGAATTAGAGCTTGAGGAATGCTGTCGACACGATGAAAATGAACCGCCGCAAGACTTCGCTGGTTCCGGGAGGCGCGCCTCTTTTTCAGCGCATGTTCACGCGTCTGGGCTGCGAAGGCCGTCCGCCGCGTTTCCGCGTGGAGTTTTATCCCTATTCCAGCCTGGCGCTGACCATTCGGCGGCGTGAGGATGCCGTTTACGTTCGTTTCTCCGACCTCTTGCGGCGTTCGCCGCTAGCCGTTCTGGAAGGTGCAGCCGCTCTGCTGCTGGCGCGTGTGTATCGCCGCAAACCTTCCCGCGAACTCATCGAACCCTATTTGGATTATGCGCGCTCGGATCGCACGCGCTCCCGCATGAACCGCATGCGCAGCGGACGCGTTCGCCTGGCCGCCACGAATCCGCGCGGTGACCATTTCGATCTGAACCGGCTCTTCGATGACCTGAATCGAAAATATTTTGCCGGCCAGTTACAGCGCCCGCACATTGGCTGGAGCGCGCGAAGCTGGCGGCGGCAATTTGGCTGTTACGATCCCGGCCCAAATCAAATTCTTCTGAATCGCCGCATGGATCGTCCCAGCGTTCCGGCGTGCGCTGTAGAATACGTTTTGTTCCACGAGATGCTGCACGTCAAGCATCCCACTCGCCGCTCCGGTTGCACCATGGTTTCCCATTCCCGCGAATTTCGCGAAGAAGAAAAGCGCTTCGCGGAATTCGAACGCGCCCGCCACATCCTCGACCGGATGGCGCGGTGAGCGAATTTGAGAGCGAAGCCATCGTCATCTAAGGCAACGACGTCACCGGGTGCTCTGTCCGTTTTACGAAAGACAGCCATTCCTTAGCAACTCGATAATTGGGTAGCCAACCGGCGGCAATCATGTCGTCCGGAGGAGCTGATCCTGGGTGCCGTATTTTTGCATCACTCACCGCCCAGGTTTTCCCACCCCAATCATCCTTTGTCTCCGTTTCGCGCGTCGCGATGAACGCACTCCAGCCTCGTTTAGTATCAACGCGTCGAAGTGCGCCGCTAGACGGTTGCCTTTCTTCAAGCATTGCCTGAAGCCAGAGGAGAATCAGTTTCTTCGCGTTAATAATGCAGCAGTGTGGGGTTTTGTTCTGAATAACGAATGTCCAGGGCGCTCCTTTGTCGAAGTATTTGCGGAAATACTCGTAGGGTCGCTTGGTGCCTGAAACATGATCGGTGCTACCCGCGAGAATCAATTGAGGGGTTTCCTGGGCCTCAGGGGAAAGATTTACAGTGTCGATTCCCAGCGGATCAAATTGGGATGGATCTGCGGGAATTGAGGCGATCACACGGTCTGGCGCATAAGCGGCTAGCCTTGCTACAAGAGAACCAGCGCCTGAGAAGCCCAATAGGATCAACTTGACTGAGGCCAGCTCGTGGTGACCCGAAGATTGCGAGAGTTGAGAGAGCGCCGTAAACAGAGCCCGTCCCATCCCCTTGGAAGCGTCAACGTCCATGTCTTCGTAGCCTTTTCCACGACAGTGGAATGGAAACAAGAGCGCCAAATCCCTCTGATACGCAAAGGCTTGAACTTCAGGGTCTCCGTAGTAGCGAAGCATGTCGCGGCCTCTATCGAAGATTACCCACACAGCCAGAATTGGCTTTGCAGGATTTGGGATGGTGATCTCGTAGCGGCAATCGGCAAGGATGTCTTCCTCGGGTTTGGGAACGACAGATGTCTGAAAAACGACACCCTGCGCACTGACATTGGAAGCCGAGAGGAGCATTACAGCCAGGAATAATTTCATTTTCACGCCTCTCTCAGACTAGACGCCATATCCCACAGGCAGGTTCACACAATTCTTTGAAGGGGTGGAACCTAGAACTAACGAACGAATTGGAGCACAACTATTCCTTCTTTTCCTTGGCAACTTCTTTCCAGAGTTTTTCGATTCTCTTGCGCACTTTGTCGCCGTCTTCCGCATGCGGGTATAAGTCCAGATAGCGCTGATACGATTTGATGGCTTGCTTCTTCAAGCCCTTTTTTTCCTGTGCTTCACCCAGATACTTGAAAGGGACCGCATAACCTGGTTTCGCCACGGTCGCATCCTGAAAACGGTCGATGGCAGCGTCCAAGTCTCCCTTCTTCATGTAGTACTGGCCAACTTCGAGATCTTTCTCCGCGCGCAGCGGATCCCATACAGGTTGGTCGGGCGCATTTTTCGTGGCGGTGTCTTTCTTTTGCTTGGCGGGAGATTTTGGCTTCCTGTCGTCGTTGGGTGGGCTGGCCGGTTTGGAAGAGGACTCCGGTTGTGGTTCTTGCGCGTGGACCGGCAACGCGGCAAACAGCAGGAAAATCGCCGAAAGAATGGGAATCGCTTTGCCGAATCGCATGCCGGTCACGGAGGTCTCCCTGTACTCCGATTCCGTCTAGTATGATGGAAGTTGTCTGCTGATTGTAAAGTTGTGTGTTGAAGCCTCCATGGAACCCCGCGAAAAAGCCGCGCAGCTTCCCGAAAGCCCGGGCGTCTATCTCTTCAAGGATGCAGGCGAGAAGATCCTTTATGTTGGCAAGGCGCGCAACCTGCGCAGCCGCGTGCGTTCCTACTTCCTCGAATCGCGCTGGACGGATGCCAAGACCGGCTCGCTGGCGCGGGAGATCGCCGACCTCGAAACCATCGTCGTAGGCAATGAACGGGAAGCCTTGGCGCTCGAGCATAACCTCATCAAGCAGTATCGCCCGAAATTCAACGTCGTGCTTCGTGACGACAAGACGTACCCTTACATAAAATTTACAGCGGGGGAGAAATATCCTCGCGTGTATTTCACGCGGCGCATCAAGAAAGATGGCTCGCTCTATTTCGGTCCCTATTTTCCCGCGAGCCTGGCGCGCCGCATTCTGCACTTCGTTCACAAGCGGTTCCTCGTTCCTTCCTGCACCGTGGATTTGACGCGCAGCCACCAGCGTCCCTGCCTGCAGTATTACATCAAGCGTTGCCTCGGGCCTTGTGTGGCCGGACTCACCACGGACGAGCGTTACGCGGAAGCCGCGCGCGATGTGCGGCTGTTTCTGGAAGGGCGCCGCCACGACTTGATCAAGAGCCTAGAAGAACGCATGACGGCAGCGGCACAGAAAGAATTATTCGAGCAGGCCGCCGCTTACCGCGATTTGTTGCGAACTCTTGAAGACATCGAAGAACGTCAGCGCATCGCCGCGGCGCAGGGAGATGATACCGACGTTCTTGCCTATTACGCCGAGCCGCCGCTCGTCGCGGCCAACCTTTTCCACTTGCGTGGTGGGCGCGCCGTCGATCGCCGCGAATTCTATTGGGAAGATCTGGAAGAATTTGATCCGCAGGAGTTCGTGCCTTCTCTCTTGAAACAGCTTTACCTGGAAGCGGAGTATCTGCCGAAAGCGATTCATGTTTCCGCGGATTTTGAGGATCGCGACTTGCTCGAGGCCACGCTGACGGAGCGCGCCGGGCACAAAGTGGAAATCTTCACGCCCCAGCGGGGAACCAAGCGCGCGTTCCTCGATCTCGTCGAAAACAACGCCAAGCATTCCTTTGAACAGCGCTTCCGCGTTTTGAAGCCAACGTCGAAAGCGATTGGTGAGGCCTTGCAGAATGCGCTCAATCTTGCGGAAGAACCGCAGCGCATTGAGAGTTTTGACATTTCCCATATCCAGGGAACGGACACCGTCGCGTCCATGGTCGTGTGGGAAAAAGGCCGCACCAAAAAATCCGACTATCGGAAATTTATCATTCGTGGCGAAGAGGGGTCCAATGGAAATCCGCTGCGGCAGAACGACGATTTTGCCAGCATGCGCGAAGCCGTCACTCGGCGTTATCGCCGCCTGCAAGAAGAAAAAAAAGAACTGCCCGGGTTGATCCTGATTGATGGCGGAATTGGGCAACTTCACGCGGCGGCGCAGGCGCTCGAATCACTGCAAATCATCAATCAGCCAGTCGCCAGCATCGCGAAAAAAGAGGAGATTCTCTACGTTCTGGGTCAGGAAGATGAACCCATTGTTTTGGAGCGGCATTCTCCCGTGCTGCACCTGATTCAGCAAATTCGCGATGAGACTCACCGATTTGCGGTAACGTTTCACCGCCAGCGCCGCGGCAAACGCCAAACCCAAACAGCTCTAAACGAAATCCCCGGCGTGGGCGCGAAAACCGCGCAAAAATTACTGAAAGAATTCGGGAGCGTCGCCAATATTCAGAGGGCTGGCCTGGAAAAATTGAGCAGCGTAATTTCGCGAAAAAGCGCTGAGAGAATTCTAAGCCAGCTCGGCGATTCGAAAGCGCGATAACCGCATTCGAACGCTTATAGGGGTTAGCACGCATTGCGCGGCCATTAGTGCTATGCTACGGTTTCTCTGGAGGTTGTTATGGCGGACAATGTGGGTTCGAAGGTGACGTATTTCATGGTAGGAATGGGGATTGGGGCGCTCGTGGGTATTTTGTTTGCGCCCAAGTCCGGCGAAGAGACCCGCGATTTTCTTTCGAAGAAAGCCGACGAGGGCAAGGATTACGCCCAGAAGAAAGCTCGCGAATTGCGCGAACGCGCGGATGAATTGATTGAGCGCAGCAAGGAAATTGCGGTAAGCAAAAAAGATTCGATCTCGGCGGCAGTGGAAGCCGGGCGCGAAGCGTATCTGCGCCAATCGAAGTCCTAGAGTTTCGCTACGGCGGTAGCACGGGGTTCCGTCCCTCAGTGGGGCGCGCGGGGCAGCTATGCAATTCTGGCTCGAAGTGTTCTGCATCATCGCGGCCATCGCTCTGGTGGTCCAGGTGGTGATTTTGACGTTGCTGTTCTTCCAACTGAAACGCACGTCGGAGAACACCAACCGCCTGGTCACAGATTTGCAGTCGCGCGTGGGGCCGATCCTCACACGCGTGCAAATTTTGCTGGACGACACACAGCCAAAAATCTCCAACATGGTGAATGACGCGTCGCACATCGTGTACTTGGCGCGCGGGCAGGCGCAAAAGATCGACCGCGTGTTTACGGACGCTGCGGACCGGCTGCGCGGACAGTTGGTGCATGCGGACCGCATCCTGACCGGAACGCTCGAGGCTGTGGAAGACGCGGGCTCAAAGTTCAGTCACAGTTTCTGGAAGCCGGTGCAAAAAGCTTCAGCGCTAGTGCAGGGAATTAAAGTGGGCCTCGATCTCCTGCGGTCGCGCCGCCGTCGGCGCGGCAGCGATGAACCGCGCGAACAACAGGAAGAAGAACTTTTCATTTAGCGAAGTTACCGCTCGGAAATTCAAACTCTTTTTCTTGCTGCTGGAAAAACCTAATCTCAAGACACAGAAAGTGAAGGCGGAAATGTTGCCCCGCGCTAGCGGATCCAGCCTCCGCCGAGGACGATGTCGCCGTCGTAAAAAACAGCGGCTTGGCCGGGAGTGATGGCGCGTTGCGGCGCTTCAAACGTGACGCGCGCGGTGGCGGCGTCGAGCGGGTCAATGGTAGCTGGTGCGGCCTCGTGCTTGTGGCGGATTTTGGCGAAAGCGCGAAGCGGCACGCGCGGGTGATCGCCGGGAATCCAATTCACGCCTTCGACTTCGCAAACTGTCTTTCTCAGGACGTCGTCTTCGCCGACGACGACGCGGTTCTTCTCCGGGTCAATCGAGAGAACGTAGAGCGGCTTGCCGGCGGCGAACCCAAGGCCCTTGCGCTGGCCGATCGTAAAATTGTGGACACCATCGTGGCGGCCGAGCACGTCGCCGTTCTCGTCGACGATTTCGCCGGTTTCGTTCTGCAAAGAAATTCCGCGCTCTCGTGAATAAGCCTGGATAAATTGCACGTAGTTACCAGTGGGCACGAAGCACAGCTCCATGCTTTCCGGCTTTTCCGCGACCGGCAAATTCGCGCGGCGGGCCAGAGCGCGGACTTCTTCCTTGGTGAGTTCGCCGAGCGGAAAGTCGCTGCGCGAAAGCTGCTCCTGGGAAAGTCCCCACAGAAAATAAGATTGATCCTTGGTTTCGTCGCGCGCGCGCAGCAATTCCCAGCGGCGGATGGCGTCGTTCCTGCGAATTCGCGCGTAGTGGCCGGTGGCGAGACGCTCCGCGCCGATCTGGCGCGCCATGCGCAGAAGCGGCTCAAACTTTACGTCCGTATTGCAATTGGTGCAGGCGATAGGCGTGCGGCCAGCGAGATACTGGTCTACAAAAGGACGAACCACGCGCGCCTCGAACTGCTCTTCGAAATTCACGACGTAGTGCGGAAAATTCAGATGTTGCGCCACGGCCTTGGCGTCGTACACATCGTCGAGCGAGCAACAGCGATGCTGCGCGGGGCCGTCACCTTGAAGTTCTGGAAGGCGGCGCTGATTCCAGAGTTGCATGGTGAGGCCAACGACGGCGCGTCCTTGCTGTTGCAAGAGAGCGGCAACGGCGGAAGAATCCACGCCGCCGGACATGGCCACAGCGACGAGGCCGCGCTGCGTTTGGGCGCGCTTGGGCAGGGTGGCGAATTGGGTGGCCGTTGCCATATGCAAAATCAGGGCACGATTTATCGTGCCCCTACACTCATCTTACCTGGCTTCTGCCATCTTTCCATAGGTTGGCGATAACTGGCGGAGCTGGGCGACGGCGGCGGGCACGACGTTCAACGCGAAATCAATATCCGCGGACGTGGTGTGCCGGCCGAGGCTAAAGCGCAGGCTGGCGCGGGCTTCCCCTGGCGGCAAGCCGATGGCGGTCAGCACGTGCGATGGTTCGACGGCGCCGGAAGAGCAAGCCGCGCCCGTCGAACAGGCGAGACCCTTCAAGTCGAGAGCAATGAGGAGGGCTTCACCTTCGACGCCGGGAAAAACGAGATTGGTGGTGTTCGGAGTGCGCGGCGCGGCGCCGCCATTTACGCGCGAATGGAGAACACGTTGCAGTAGGCCCTGCTGCAATTTGTCGCGAAGCGCGGATATGCGCCGAGCATCTTCGGCGAGCGTTTTGCGAGCGATTTCCGCGGCCTTGCCGAGTCCCACGATGCCGGCAACGTTTTCCGTGCCGGGACGAAAACCGCGCTGGTGATGGCCGCCATAGAGAAGCTGGCGCAAACGCGTTCCACCGCGAACATAGAGCGCACCGATTCCTTTGGGCGCATAGAATTTGTGCCCGGAGAGGGAGAGCAAATCCACTCGGAAAGTGTTGACGTCGATGGGGATTTTTCCAGCGGATTGCACGGCGTCGGTGTGGAAGTAAACGTCGGCTTCTTTGGCGATGCGGCCGATTTCTTCGAGCGGCTGGACGGCGCCAAGTTCGTTATTGGCGTGCATGATGGTGATGAGAACGGTTTCCGGGCGAATGGCGCGGCGCAACTCTTCGAGGTCAATCAATCCTTCGCGATCCGTCGGCAAATAGGTCACGCGCGCACCTTGTTTTTCGAGAGCCTGGCAAGCGTTGAGGACGGCTTCATGTTCTATGGCGGTAGTCACGAGTTGAGGAGAATTGGCATTCCCTGAAGAGGAGACAGGCAAGAAGGCCTGTCCCACAATCCCAAAGATGGCGTGATTGTCTGATTCGGTGCCGCCGCTGGTGAAGACGATTTCCTGGGGACGCGCGCCGATAAGCGTGGCGACTTGTTCGCGGGCGGTTTCGACGGCGGCGCGGGCACGCTGACCGGGAGTGTGAATGGAGGCGGCGTTGGCGAATTCGGCGGAGAAAAAGGGCAGCATGGCGTCAAACACTTCCGGCTCGACGGGCGTAGTGGCGTTGAAATCGAGGTAGACGCGATCCATATAGCTATCCATAGGATACTACCAGCCAGTGAAATTGCGAGGAGCGGCGAGGCACAAGACAGGCCGTGGGGGTACCTGTGATCTTTCAAGACGTTGTCCATTCGACCGGAACCAGAAGGGCTGTGGCGGACAGACGGAAGGATCGTGCCGAATTGACCGAACCAGCTCAGCATAATGGTACCGTTAGCTAGGCGTTATTATAATGATTTGTTTGCTAGAGGATAGTGAGGTGTTTGCTCGGGTTGACGCGGGGGAAGGGAAGAAACGCAAGCTGACATCCTTCAGAAGACAGAATGTGATCACGAGGTCCGAGCGACGGTCACGGAAGTCGGGCCGGTGGTTAGCGTGAGGTTGACTCTAAGCCCACATACGGCTCGACCCGATGGCCGTAATCGTCACAGGCGTATGCGGCTCCGAGCAGCTGGAACAGAAGAAACTCGCTACCGTGGTTTGGGGCCGGGGACGAGGGCTGCTTTCCTGAAGCGCTCCAGGCGTTTTTGTATTTCAGTGTTTTTTTGATCCAAGCTGGCGGCGCGCTCCTCAGTGGCCAGCGCTTCCTTCGCTTGACCGTTTGAAAGCAAAGCCTCGGCAAGGGTGTCGAAGTAGGCGGCGGATTCTTCACCACGGGGGACGGGAGGCCGCTGCAGGAGGGAGACGGCGTGCCTGGCGTGCGACAAGGCTGCCTGCTGATCGCGGTATCGAGGATCAGAGGCCGTGGCATACAGCCAGGCAAGATCATTCTCGGTGGCGCGAATGTCCGGGTTTAGCTCGAGAGCGCGTTTGAGCTCGGGAATGGCGGAGGCGGGGTCATTCTTTAGCCCGAAGGCATGCCCGAGACTGGCATGAGCGAAAGCGTCTTCGGGATTTTCGCTGAGGGCGCGCTTGAATTCGCTGATGGCTCCCTCGAGATCGCCCTTGCTGCCAAGTGCGATCCCCAGCCATATACGAGTGTTCGGTTCTTCCGGATTGAGGTTGAGGGCAGCGTTGTACTCCGCGACGGCGGCATCGAAGTCACGCTTACGCATGAGGCAGGCGCCCAGATTGTTGCGAGCTGCCGAAAGGTCAGGTTCGTATTGAAGGGCTTCGCGGTACTGCGCGGTAGCGGCGTCCAGCTTGTTTTGATCCATCAGGACGTTGCCGTAGTCATTGTGGACGCCGCCATCTTCTGGCCGGAAACGGAGCATTTCCAGATATTGCGCCACGGCGGCTTCGAGCTGGCCATCGTGATGCAAGACTTCGGCTAGCCGGTAGGATTCGTCCCAGGTTTGCGTCCTGTGAGCGAATTCATCCACACCGATGGAGGTGGCTTTGAGGAAGCTGCGAAGTTCTTCAATCGCGAGAGTGCGGTTCTTCTGATCTAGGGCTATATCAACAAGAATGGCACTCGCGAACGAGTTTACAGGGTCGATTGCCAGAAGATCCTTGAGCTCGGTGATGGCATCGGGCAGACGACCCAGTTCCTGGAAGGTTCTCGCAAGATCCAGTCGGTGAGAACTGCCGTTCGGTTCGCAGCGAATGGCTTCGCGAAGCTCGGCGATCTGGGACTCCACGTTTCCAGCATCGCGGTAAAAGTCCGCAAAAGCGGCATGAAGTTGAGCATTGTCTGGCTCAAGGCGTAAGGCTTCACGCATTTCCGCCAAGGCACGATCCGACTGTGACAGGGACCGGCAGAGCACGGCCGCGGAAATATGAGTTGGCGCGAAATCGGGCTCACTGTTTAGGAGTCTTTGGACTTGGGCGTCGATGTCTTCGCCGGTGCGGAATCTCGCGTCCGAATGCTGATTTAAAAAATAATCTCCGTCTGAGGCCAGGGAAGAAAGCGGATCGGAGGCTGCGAGTTCATTTCTGATCGCGGAAGCTTTCTGTATTTCCGCAAAGAGCTCCTGCTGGTGAACATCGTCACGCGGAAGCGCGTTTGCCAAGTAAAAATGCGCGTCAGGGACGTTCGGCGCCAGCGCAGCAGCGCGACGGGCCAAATCGATAACGTCGGGTGGTTTCAATGTCTTCTGCTGAACCGCGCGGAGCGTGGCGAGAATCGCCCAGGGGCTGGTGGGATTTTCATCGATGGACGCGCGGCAGGCGGTTTCGGCTTCGTTTATGGAACCCAATTGAATCAGCTCGGCACAGCGGGCGAGGTGTTCGAAGGGCGGATCTTCGTTGGAAAAAGAACCGTTCGAGATCCTGGCCTTGGAATCCGCAAGGCGTTGGAAAAGGATTCCGTTTCCGCCTGCGCGGCTAATCAGGGAGAGGTAATGCGCATCGGAACTGAAATTGACTCCGCGAGTTTTGACGAGATGGGCGACGTAGCTGCGGGAGGCTCCCGCGGCCAGGCGACCAAGGATTTCGGCGTGATTCAGGGGTGCGTTCGTGGTCTGGCAGAGGACTACCCCCGGCATGACGGCAAAGGACAAAATGGCCAGAGTGAGCTTCTGCTTCATTGGCTTACTTTCTTGGACACCGCGGGGCACATCGAGTGCCTTCCCCGGGGAACAGACGAATCGCAAGAGAATGACTCAACCAGTAAAGGGCCGAGGGCCGTAACCGTCAATGAAACTTCAGTCCTATAAGAGGCGAAAAGCCAAATGGAGAATTCAGGGGGTTGGAGGCAAGAATGAAGGAGTGATTATTCGATTCGCTTTTTAGGGCGCCAGTTGACGAGGTTGCTGGTGTAGAGGGCGATGCAGAGAAGATTGGCGGGGACAAATCCGAATTGGGCGGTGCGGACTCCGATGACACAGACAACGGCGCTATTGACGGCGGCGACGATCCAGCCTTGCCAGAGCTTCTTGCCGATGAGCACGGTGGCGAGAACGGTCAGAACGCAAGACAGATAATCAAGCCGGATGACGTGGAGCATATTAAGCATGTCGGGTCGATGCGCCAGGAGCAACTGAAACGAACCATTTGCTGGCGTAAGTTTACGTCTGCGACGTTCCTCCTTCTAAGGTGGCGAAGCCTGATGCCGGGGAAGGATCCAACGATTCCCGGGTCTTCAGCGAAGGAGCGCACGCATAACGTGTGGACAGACGCCTTCCTCTCACACGAAGTGCAATTGCGATGCCAACCGCAGGGGGAACACCTGGCCGAAGACGGTGTGCGGATGTCCGTAACTCACAGCAAATACAGTGTTTAAAACGTGTCAGAGGCGAGGTCAGAATCAAGTAGGCGTTATGCTGACGGCGAATTTGCTCACTCTGAGACAGATTGTGTCAGCGTGAAACTCTTGTGCGTGAGAATGCGAATGAAGATCGAGTACGAGACGGCCGGTTCCTGCGAACGCGCGCGTACAACTGCGGAAAGGTCAGGAACGGCGAGCATGCCCGTAAATCGGCCCTGCCGTGGCGAGAACCAAAACGGGTTCGTGTTACAGTTTGCGGCTACAGGAGAGCACGGTGGCATACGCTGACTTGCGGGAGTTCGTGCGGAAGCTGGAGAAGGAAGGGGAATTAAGGCGCATTCGCGCGGAAGTCGATCCGGTGCTGGAGATTACAGAAGTGGCGCAACGCGTGGCGCGTGATGCAAAGCGAGCGCCGAATTCAGTTGGACCCGCGCTGTTGTTCGAAAAGCCGAAGGGGTCGCGATATCCGCTGCTGATCAACGCGTTTGGAGGCGCGCGGCGGATGGCGCTGGCGTTCGAAGTGAACGAACTAGATGAGGTCGCAGAGCGCATCCAGGGATTTTTGAAGATGGAGACGCCTCAGGGATTTTTCGAGAAGGTCAAGATGCTGCCGAAGCTGGCGGAGCTGGGGTCGTTTTTTCCGAAGAGCGTGAAGACGGGGGCGTGCAAGGAAGTTGTGCAGAAGGGAAGCGAAGTCAACCTTTTTGATTTCCCCATTTTGAAATGTTGGCCGCGGGATGGCGGGCGGTTCATTACGTTTCCGCTGGTATTTACGAGGAATCCGGAGACCGGAAAGCGGAACGTGGGGATGTACCGCATGCAGATTTACGACGAGCGGACGACGGGAATGCACTGGCAGACGCAGAAGCATGGAGCGGAGCATTTTCGTCGGGCGAGGGCCAAGAATCCCGAAGGCAGAATTCCGGTGAGCGTGGCGATTGGCGCCGATCCGGCGACGGCGCTTTCAGGGATGCTGCCGATTCCGCCGGACCTCGACGAGATGATGTTTGCGGGCTTCCTGCGGCGCGAACCAGTCGAGATGGTGACCTGCGAGACCAACGATCTGGAGGTGCCCGCGAACGCGGAGATTGTACTGGAGGGCCACGTCAGTCTGAATGAGATGCGCACGGAAGGCCCTTTTGGGGACCACACGGGTTTTTATTCGTTGGAAGGGGAGTTCCCGGTCTTTCACGTGGAGTGCGTGACGCGCCGCAAAGAGCCGATTTATTTGACAACCGTCGTGGGGCCGCCGCCGCAGGAAGACTTCTATATGGGATACGGAGTGGAGCGCGTGTTCCTGCCCGTGATGAAGATGCAGTATCCGGAAATCGTGGATGTGGCCATGCCGGCGGAAGGAATTTTTCACAACTTGATGATTGTGGCGATTCGCAAGTCGTATCCAGGGCATGCGCGGAAGATCATGAATGCGATTTGGTCGCTGGGGCAAGCGATGTTTACGAAAGTGATTGTGGTGGTGGACCACGACGTGAATATCCACAACTATAGTGAAGTGGTATGGAAGGCGCTCTGCGCGCTGGATCCCGAGCGGGACGTGCAGTTTTCGCTGGGGCCAATGGATACACTGGATCACGCAGCGCGGATGCAAGACTTCGGATCGAAAATGGGAATCGATGCGACGCGCAAGTGGGCGTCCGAAGGATTCACGCGGCCGTGGCCGGATGAAATCTTGATGGATGAAGATACGAAGAAGCGCGTGGATGCGCTGTGGAAGTCGTTGTCGCTGGATAAATCGTGACAAAAACTAATGCAGGCATGCGGCGCGAGCGTGGCGTACGCGCAGCGATTGCACTCAACGACACAGAAATAACGAAACAAAATCACCTTCCAAGAGGAAAGCGCGAGTAGTACTCTCGCGTGAAACAGTACTGATTTCAAAGGATAACCGTCCCTGAGGACAGGGAGCGGAGAACCCGAAACCACAAGTAATTGTGGGAATGGCAGGCATAACCCCCTACCTGGGTTGGTACCACCGGCGAATACCCCCGAATTGCCTAGAACTACCCGTATTGATAGGACAACAGCCCTATAGATTCCCTTGACGCTCGGAGTGGTAGAATGTCATAAAGCTTCCACGGGTTGTGCCCTCCAACCTTCGCAGCGCAGGTCGGCGCAACTCACGGTCGTTTAAATTTTGTGGTTCATCTGGATGCCGGGGTGGCGTTCCTCGTGAGCGAATCGCGCGAAGTGATGAATGTGCGGCAGGCGTCGCAGTATCTGGG
>Ga0137361_10000024_pt1 | contig 54094 bp, 42 predicted proteins | sample Mad1_80_16metaG_FD_104923 | JGI IMG/M metagenome (GOLD analysis project Ga0137361, IMG submission 104923) | Vadose zone soil microbial communities from Angelo Coast Range Reserve, California, USA - Mad1_80_16 metaG | ecosystem: Environmental > Terrestrial > Soil > Vadose zone | place: USA... | reverse complement strand
CGTGACCGGCTTCACCGCCTCCGCGGACTTTCCCACCACCGCGGGGGCGTTCGACACGAGCTTCAACGGAACCGACGACGTGTTCGTGACGAAGCTCGACCCGGCCGGCTCGGCCCTCGTCTACTCGACCTACCTGGGCGGGAGCGCGTTCGACCTGGGCTTCGGCATCGCCGTCGATGCCAGCGGCAGCGCCTACGTGACCGGCTTCACCTTCTCCGCGGACTTTCCCACCACCGCGGGGGCGTTCGACACGAGCTTCAACGGAACCGACGACGTGTTCGTGACGAAGCTCGACCCGGCCGGCTCGGCCCTCGTCTATTCGACCTACCTGGGCGGGAGCGCGTTTGACCAGGGCTCCGGCATCGCCGTCGATACGAGCGGCAGCGCCTATGTGACCGGCTTCACCGACTCCGCGGACTTTCCAACGACCGCCGGGGCGTTCGACACGAGCGTCAACGGTCAAGTCGACACCTTCGTGACGAAGCTGAGCACGACGGGTGTTGGCGTTCCGGCCACGCTGGCGCTCTCGCCGGCGGCCCACGCGAACCCGGTCGGCACAACACACGCCGTGACCGCGACGGTGACCGATGCGTCGCGGCAGCCGGTCGCGAACGTGACGGTCCGCTTCAGCGTGACCGGATCGATTACGGCCTCAGGCTCGTGTCCTACCGACACCGCTGGCCAATGCAGCTTCCCCTACCGGGGTCCGACGTTTCCGGGCGCAGACCTGATCTCGGCGTACGCGGACACGAACGACAACGGCGTCCAGGACACGGGCGAGCCGGCGGGCACGGCGACCCAAGCCTGGGTGCTGCCGTCCTCGAGCCGGGGCCACGCGACCGGCGGCGGCCACATCACCGATGTCGCAGGCAACAACATCGCCTTCGGCTTCACGGTCAAGAGTGACCGCCGGCTCAAGGGTAGGTGCACCGTGGTGGACCACGCCGCAGGCCGGATGATCAAGTGCCTCGATGTGTTGGCGCTCGTCCAGAGCGGCAACATGGCGACCTTCTGGGGCAACGCGACCGACAACGGGATGGCCACGAGCTACATGATCCAAGTCTTCGACAACGGTGAGCCGGGCAGGGGAGTCGATACGTTCGCGATACTGACGGCAAGCAGCTACAGCCGTTTCGGTACGCTGACGGCGGGCAACGTTCAGGTACATTGACCGACGGCCGAGAGAAGAGTCAGTCCTCGGGCGGCTCGCCGCCCGGGTTCTTTTCGAGGGCGCGCAGCCGACGCAGGAGCTCGGGCAGCCGCGGGAAGACCGAGCTCGCCTTCAGCCACTCCCGGTTCGGGATGGCGGGGTAGCCGGAGACGACCGCCCCCGCCTCGACGGCCAGGGCGATTCGATGGGCACGCCTTCCACGGGCGCGGGGCGGGCGGCGAGGGCGCGCACGGTGAGGCCGTCCCTCGCCTGCAGGATCCCGTCGATCTCCAGGACGTCCGTGCTCACGAGAACGGCGTGGTGGCTCTGGAACATGTCGGGCCGTACGGTCACGTTCACGAGGCCGGTCTCGTCCTCCAGGGTCATGAACAGGAAGCCCTTGGCGGTGCCGGGGCGCTGCCGGCAGATCACGGCCCCCGCCACTCGTACCCGGGCGCCGTCCGCGAGGTGCGGGAGGTCGGCGGCGCGTACGACCCCTCGTTCACGGAGCAGCTCCCGGTAGAGGGCCAGCGGGTGCGGACCCGTGGTGAGGCCGGTCCCCAGGAGGTCGCTGCCCAGGCGCTCGGCCAGTGACATGTCGGGCAGTGGCGAAGCCGACACCGCCGGCTCCGCGTCCCTGAACAGCGGCCCCCGCGGCCGGCCCGCCTTCTCGACCTGCCAGAGCGCGCTCCGGCGCGTCAGGCCGAAGGCATTGAGCGCCCCCACCTCGGCCAGCATGCGCTGCTCGTCCCGGCGCAGGCCGGTCCGGTCCACGAAGTCCTGGAGCGAGACGAACGGGCGGAGCCGCCGCTCGGCCACGATCCGCTCCCCCGCCTCGGCCCGTAGCCCCCGCACGTAGCGCAGGCCGAGCCGCACCTCGCCTTCCTCGAGCGTGCAGTCACCGGCGCTCCGGGTCACGTCCACCGGCCGGAAGCGCGCCCCGTGCCGCTGCGCGTCCTTCACGAGGGTGAACGGGTGGTAGAAGCCCATGGGCTGGTTGTTGAGGAGCGAGCAGACGAAGGCGGCGGGATGGTGGGCCTTCAGGTACGCGCTGGCGTAGGCGAGGAGGGCGAACGACGCCGCGTGCGACTCCGGGAAGCCGTACAGGGCGAAGGACGTGATCGAGCGGACGATCGCGTCGGCGGTCTCGCCTTCGATCCCCCGCTGGCGCATCCCTTCGCGAAGCCGCGTCTCGATCGCCTCCATCTTCTTGAGCGAGCGCTTGAAGCCCATGGCCCGCCGCAGCTCCTCGGCCTCCCCGCCCGTGAAGCCCGCCACCGTCATGGCCATGCGCAGGAGCTGCTCCTGGAAGAGCGGCACCCCGAGGGTCCGCCTCAGGATCGCCTCCAGCGACGGGTGGGCATAGGCCACGGGCTCCTGGCCGTTCCGGCGCCGCAGGTACGGGTGGACCATCTTTCCCACGATCGGCCCCGGCCGGATGATCGCCACCTCCACCACGAGGTCGTAGAAGTGGTCGGGCTTCATCCGCGGCAGGGTGGCCATCTGGGCCCGGCTCTCCACCTGGAACAGCCCCACCGTGTCGGCCTTCTGCAGCGTCGCGTAGACCTTCGGGTCGTCGGGGGGCAGGTGCGCGAGATCCACTTCGACCCCCGTCTCACGCAGGGTGGCCAGGCAGTCCTGGATCGCCGACATCATGCCGAGGCCGAGCAGGTCCACCTTGATGATCCCGAGGTCGGCGCAGTCCTCCTTGTCCCACTGGATGACCACCCGGCCCGGCATGGCGGCGGGCTCGAGGGGGACCACCTCGTCGAGCCGCCCCTGGGCGATGACCATCCCTCCCGAATGCTGGCCGAGGTGGCGCGGCAGGTCCTGGATCTCCTGGAAGAGCCGGGCGAAGAGCGCGATCCGCCGGTCGCCCTGGTCGATTCCCGCCCGCGCGAGGCGTTGCTCGAGGGTGTCGTCGGGATCCACGTACTCGAACCGGCGCATGTAGCGGGCCAGGCGGTCGATCTCCTCCTGCGGGATGCCGAGCACCTTGCCGATCTCCCGGGACGCGCTGCGGTCGCGGTAGGTGATGACGTTCGCGGTCATGGCCGCGCCGTGGGCTCCGTAGCGCTCGTAGACGTGCTGGATCACCCGCTCGCGGCGGTCGCCGCTCGGCAGGTCGAGGTCGATGTCCGGCCATTCCCCGCGCTCCTCGGAGAGGAAGCGCTCGAAGAGCAGCTCCATCCCCACGGGGTCCACCGCGGTGATGCCCAGGCTGAAGCAGACCGCGCTGTTGGCGGCGGAGCCGCGGCCCTGGACCAGGATGCCCTCCCGGCGGCAGAAGTTCACGACGTCCCAGACGATGAGGAAGTAGCCCGAGAGCTCGAGCTTGCCGATCAGGAGGAGCTCGCGCTCGATCTGCCGCCGCGCCTTCTCGTGGTAGGGCCGGTAGCGCTCGCGGGCCCCCGCCTCCGTCATCGCGCAGAGGTAGGAGTGCAGGGTCTCCCCCTCCGGCACCGGGTAGTCGGGAAAACGGTACCCCAGGTCCGCGAGGGTGAACTGGAGGCGCTCCGCCAGGGCTTCGGAGTTCACCAGGAGGTCCCGGCGGTCCGCGAAGAGCGCCTCCATGGCCTTCGGCGCTTTCAGATGCCGCTCGGCGTTCTCGCTCAGGAGCCGTCCCGCCGTGGCCAGGGTCTTCTTCTCGCGGATGCAGGTCAGCACGTCGAGGAGGGGTCGGCCCTTCGCGGTGGCGTGGCGAACGCCGTTCGTGGCCACCGCCCGAAGGCCCAGAGCGTCGGCCATGTCCAGCAGGGCCTGGTTCGCGGCCTCCTGCTCGCGCCGGCGGTGCCGCTGCACGTCCAGGAAGACGCTCGTCGCCCCGAACGCCTGGAGCACGCGGGCCAGGCGGTCCACGTCGGGCGGTCGGCCCAGCGTCTCCGTCCCGGGCAGCGCGACGAGCCCTTCGACGCCGCCCTCCAGCCCGTCGAGGGACAGCCGGCCCTCTCCTTTCGGCCGGCCGGCCTTCATGCGCGTGATGAGCCGGCAGAGGCTCTGGTAACCCGCCCGGCTCTCCACGAGCAGCGGCAGGCAGCCTCCGCCTTCGAGGGTCAGCTCGGCGCCGACCAGGGGCCGGATCCCCGCCGCCAAGGCGGCCTTGAAGAAGCGCGGGGCGCCCGGGACCCCGTCCCGGTCCACGAGCGCCACCGCCGGATGGCCGAGGTCCGCCGCCCGGGCCACGAGGTCCTCGGGCAGCGAGGAGGCCCGGAGGAACGAGAAGGCCGACGCGGCATGGAGCTCGGTGTACATGGGAGAGGGCCGGGAAAAGGCTTTTGCTTTTTGTTCGCCATCGTGCGCGAAATCCCTCGTGGCGTCAAGTCGGCCGAGACACCGGCCCTGCTCGCTCGCCATGCCGCGTGACAGCCAGCAGATCTTGCTGTAGTTGTAGCGTACGCAGGAGGTGACCCATGATCCTGATCGTCGGAAGCACTGGATTCCTGGGGAACGCGGTCACGAAGAAGCTCGCGGCCGGCCAACCCGTGACGGCACTCGTCCGGGACGCCGACTCGGACAAGGCCCGGGCGCTGCAGGCCGCGGGGGCCAGGCTGGTCACCGGCGACCTCAAGGACCGGGCCAGCCTCGAGAAGGCACTGGCCGGCGTCGACACCGTCATCTGCACGGCCAGCTCCACCCTGTCCCGGCGCGAGGGCGACTCGCTCGACACCGTCGACAACAAGGGCGTGCAGACCCTCATCGACGTCGCCGAGCGGAAGGGCGCGCGCCGCTTCATCTTCGTCTCCTTCAGCCGCAACATCACCGTGGACGCGCCCCTCGCCCGCTTCAAGCGCGCGGCCGAGAAGCGGCTCGAGTCTTCGAAGCTCGACTACACGATCCTGCTCCCCACCTACTTCGCCGACGTCTGGCTCACCCCGGCGGTGGGCTTCGACGTGGCCGGCGGCAAGGTCAGGGTCTACGGCGACGGCCGAGCCAAGATCAGCTACGTGGGTGTCGAGGACGTGGCGAAAGCGGTCGTGGCCTGCGTCGACAACCCCAAGGCGAGCCGCAAGGCCATCCCGGTCGGCGGATCGAAGGCCTATTCCCAGCTCGAGGCGGTGGAGCTGGTGGAGCGGGCGACGGGCAAGAAGGTCGAGCGCGAACACATGACCGCGGCGCAGATCGAGGCCGCGCGCGCCGCTGCCACCGACCCGATGCAGGACTCGTTCCTCGCGCTGTTCGAGGCGCTCGCCCAGGGCGACGTGGTCCCGCCGGATTGGACGCGAACGCTGGACGTGAGGCCGTCGTCCCTGGAGGACTGGGTGAAGCGAGCCTTCGGGCCGCGCGCGTAGGCGCGGGTCCGTTACCGCACCCTGACGTCGATGAAGAGTGAACCCCGTCAGAACCTCTATCCGCAGCCGGTCCGCCGGCAGCCCACGGTGGAATACCTGCCCGAGCCGCCCTGCTCGGACGGGGTTCGGGGATCGTGAGACTGAGCCGCCGCGGTGGACCACTGCGCCTGATTCGAGTCTTCCTCGTTCTTGCCGCCTGCCCGCTCTGGGTGACGTGCAGCGGATCGTCGCGCGGAGGCGGCGCCCGCGGGTATTGGAGCGAGAGCTGTCTCAGCGGAGACGGACGGTATCTGCTCGCGGGAGGCGATCACGCGGGGCTGGTGGACCTCACCACAGGGAAGATCGTCGAGCGCGTGCCGGGAATGGTGAAGGCGGTCGGCTGCGATGGGACCGGGGGCGTGGTGGTCGGCTACGTCACGGCGGTCCGGCTGCCGGGGAAGGCCCCCACCCCCGTTCCCCCGTTGAGCGGCGACCGCGTCCTCGCCCGGGCTCCCGGGGGCGCCTGGATCTCCGAGGGCCGGAGGATCTCCGGCGGCAGGTGGAGAGGGCCCGCGTCGGTATTCGTCCTCGAGAAGGGCGAGTCGCGGCCGATGGACCTCTTGCCGGCGCGCTTCGGCGTGGTGGGAGCCGCCAGGCCTCTCCCCACGCCCGACTCGTTCGCGGTGCGCTTCGGAAACCTCCTGCGCGACGGCCGCCTGGTGCTGGCCGCGGGCTGGCAACCCTCGCGGAGCGGGCGCGTGGTCGAAGACGTCCCCTGGGCATTCTTCGCCCTGGACCTGGGCACGGGCGAAGCGCCGCCCCTGACCCTGCCCCTCGACTCCACGGCCGCGATGAACCAGAACCTTCTCCAGAAGATCGCGGCCACGCCGGACGCCGCTCACCTGGTGGTAGCGGTGCACGACGGCGAGCAGATGTCGGTCGCCCAGTTCGATCAGGGAGCGCGCCGGCCCTCCCAGTTGACTTCCCTGGCCGCCCAGGGGTCCCCCAGCGCCGCCGCCATCTCCGACGATGGGGCGTTCGTTGCCGTCGGCAGCGAGACGCGGGGGCGCGACGCGCCGGGAAAGGTCTGGGTGATCGACCGGACGGGCAAGACGGTGTGGACCGCCGAGTTCGAGAAGACCGTCGCGGGCGTGCACTTCCTCCCCGACAGTTCGCTGGTGGTCGTCGCGGGAGAAGTGAAGGCGCTGAAGGTGGCCCTTCCCGCGGGCGCCGAGACCTGGCGAGCCGAGTAGGCGAAGGCGTGAAAGAAAGCCTCGCCGTCAGCGCTTCGCCGGGTGGACGCCCAATGAGCCGACGACCTGGCGCGCCGCCGCGGAGGCGCCTCCGGCCAGACGAACCGCCTTGTCGCTGATCCGCTCCGCCCTTTCGGCGATGTGGCGAGTCTTGTCGGCGATGTCGTCGGCGATGTGGCGAGTCGTATCCACGATGTCGTCCGTGAAGTCGGTCACCGACTCCCTGGTGTCACGCAGCCGTCGAGCCAGCCGCTCGCGCGTTCTCTTGCCTGTCGCGGGGGCCAACAGCAGCGCCGTACAGACACCGGCCGCGCTCCCCACGAGAAACCAGCCCAAGGTGCGGGCGTACCCGTTGTTGTGCTCCATCGATCACCTCCCGTTAGATGGGCCGCCGGCCCTGGATGATCCTGATGAGCACGACCGCGATCGCCAGGACCAGAAGCAGGTGGAGGAATCCTCCCAAGGTGTACGAGCTGACCATCCCCAGCAACCACATGATCACGAGGATCACGAAAATGGTCCACAGCATGGCTTCCTCCTCGTGCGGGGAGTTTGCAACCCCCGTGCCGCGCAAATTCGCGTAACTGGGCCAAATGAGGCGGGAGTGGGCTCGGAAAGGCTGTAGATTCTGCAAACTGCCGATCCCGGCCCTCGCTGGCGGGTCATCTCCGCGCGCGGGCCGAAGACCACGCTCGCCCTCGGCGTGGTGCAGGGCGGCGCGAACCGCGCGGTCTCCCTGGCGGTGCCCGAGTAGCGGCTCCTCGGCCTCGTGTACGCCGCGGCCTTCCTGGTGATCCTGTACCAGTGGCCGCCCCTGCTCGGCTCGAGGGGCCTTCTCCCCGCGCGCGAGCACCTCGTCGACGGCTCTCCCGCGCACGCGTGCACGTGTCCGTTGACTTGTCGCGCAGTTCGGTCATAATCAGCGACCTTCAGACGGCTCTTTTGCGATAGTTGCCGGCCCGCGAGCGGGAACCATACAGGGGGTCCCATGCGCCTCGTGAAGTCGCTGTCCCGTGTTCTCCTCCCGATCACGCTGTTCGCCGCCATCCTGGGCATTGCCTCGGACAGGATGCCTCGGCATGTCGCGCGCAGCGACCGGGAACAAGGCGCGACGCGTGAAGCGGCGCGCAACGAGGCCTGGGAACGCCGCGAGTGGATGCGCGAGCGGTTCGGCGGCGAGTTGAACCAGGACTTCGCCCGCCGCGTGCTGACCGAGGCCGCGAAGGAACGGGCGAAACATCCCGAACACTTCCGCGACACTTCCGGCGGGCTCGCGAATCCGTTGCCGGGCGCCAGTGAGGTGTGGCGCAATCTCGGCCCGACGTCCTCGAACAAGATCCAGAACTTCTTCACGCTCCACAAGGTCAACAGCGGCCGCCTCCGACGCATCCTGCCGCATCCGACCGACCCCAATACCGTTTACGTGCTGTCCGCCGGCGGCGGGCTGTGGAAGACGACGAACTTCATGGACGCGCAACCCGGCTGGGTTCCCAAGACCGATTTCATCGGATCCACGACGGGCGGCGGCGTCGCGTTCGGCCAGTCGCCGACCACTCTCTACCTGGGAACGGGCGATCCGTTCGACGTCGGCGTGGGCGGCTTCGTCGTGACGTCGACGGACGGCGGCGATACGTGGGGCGCTCCGGTTGCTCTTGGATCCGCCAACAAAGTACTCGATCTCGAGGTGGACACGTCAATCGGCGACATCGTGCTCGCCGGAACCAACGCGGGACTGTTCCGGTCGCATGACGGCGGCGTCAGCTTCACGGATGTCGGCGCGCCCTTCACGGGTCTCAAGGTCTGGGGTCTGCTGCGCACCAGCGCCGGCTGGCTGGCGGTGGCGACGACCCAGGACGCGTTTGGCGACGACCTGGTCGCGTCCATGTACGTCAGCGCCGACCATGGCGTGAGCTGGTCGCCGATTCCCAACACGGGGAACGTCTTTTCCGGCGCCTCTCGCACGACGATCGCCTCGGGCGCGCCCGGCGACAGCGTGGTGTACGCTTTCGCCGCCGGCGTCCCCGATGCGGGTTTCAATTACCCGCAGCTGGACCTGTTCCGCTCGAACGACGGCGGGCTCGATTGGACAGCGCTCCACATCAACGACATCGTGCCCGCCGGAGCCAATTCCGACAATCCGGACATGCGCATTCTCGGGTCTCAGGCCTGGTACAACCAGATGGCCCTCGTCGATCCCACGGATGCGACCCGCAATACGGTCTATCTGGGCGGACAGCTTGCGTCGGCGCAGTCGTTGGACGGAGGCGCCTCCTGGACGATCCTCACGAACTGGCTCGCGCAGTTTGGCCTCCCGTACGCTCACGCCGACTTCCACACCGCAGCCTTTTCCGAGGTCGGCGGGCTCCGTCGCCTGTTCTTCGGCAATGACGGCGGCCTGTTCGTCTCGACCGACGATGGCCTGACCTGGGACGACAGCAAGAACCGCGGCCTCATCACCCACCTGCCGTACACGATCGCCTCCAATCCGGTGGCCGGGGATACGGACAGCGTGCTGATGGGAACGCAGGACAACGGGACACTCGTGCGGGTGGGCGGCAGCTCCGTGTTCGATCAAACAAAGGGTGGTGACGGGCTCGGTGTGGCCTGGGGCCAGGCCAACAACGCCGTGAGCATGACCAGCACCCCGTTCGGGTCAATCTACCGGTGCATCGCCAACCCGCCGGACGATCAGAGCAAGTGGGTGAGCTCCTCCAGCGGATTAGGCGACACGCCTGGGTTTTATACGCTGGTGGATAACGCGCAGGCGCCGGCGGATCCGACCGGCTTGGTGTTCTACACGACGCGCCAAAAATCCGTCTGGCAGACCTCCAACGGCGGAGCCAGCTGGACCACCATCCTCGCCTCGGGCTCTGGAGGCGTGTCCGCCGACCGCGGCGTGCGCGGTGGTCTGTTCATGATCGGCACCAGCCCCGTCGACACGCAGCATCTCGCCGTCATCGGCAACACACGTTTCTGGATCAGCACGACCGGCGGAGCGCCGTGGACGGAGCTCGATTTGTCTGCGTCAATTCCAGGCTGGCAGGAGCGCGGCGCGTCGAGCGCAGAGTGGGCCAACAACGATCTGCTCTACGTGTCCTCGGAGACGGCGGTTGCGGGAGCCACGCGGTTCGCCAAGACGATTGACGGTGGCGTCACATGGACCGCGCCGACCAACGCAGGCCTTCCCGATTTGCCGGTGACGAGGATCCGCGTGGATTCGGGCGACGCGACCGGGAACACGCTGTACGCCGCCACCTGGATCGGCGTGTACAAGACGACCGATGGAGGCGCGACGTGGAACCATTTCGGTGTCGGCCTTCCGCAGGTGCCGATTGACGACATCTACATCGCTCCTGGGACCGCATACATCCGTGTCGCGGCGTACGGCCGGGGCGCCTGGGAGCTGACCGTCGTCGGGCCGCCGGACGCCACGATCACCACGGTCGCCTCGGCCGTGCAGGGACAGCAGGACCTTCTCGCTTCGGCGCCTTCTCAGCCTGGCGTCACGTATTCCTGGACGATCAGCGGCGGCAGCATCACGTCCGGAAGGTACGATTCCACCCTTACTTATGCGGCAGGGACCGGGACGAGCCTGACGCTCGGTCTGACCGTCACAAGCGCAGCCGGCCTGACCGCGTCTTCATCGCTTGTCGTGCCGATCACGCCGGCGCCGCCGCCGGACGCCACGATCACTGCGCCCGCCGTCACGACCCAGGGCGCGGGCGGGCTGGTGGCCTCCGTTCCATTTCAGATCGCCGCGACGTACGCCTGGTCCATCGTCGACGGCCGCATCACCTCGGCAACCGACGGACGGTCGATTGTATTCGCCGCCGGCGCGCAGCCGTCGCTGACGCTGAGGGTCGTCGTCACCAATGGCGCGGGCAAGCAGCAAGTCGGTGTGAAGCGCATCGACGTCCTGACGGCGCCGCCGCCGGACACGACCATCACCGCCGATGCTCTCGTGAATCACGGGGCTACGCGTCTCCACGCGTCGGTTCCGGCTCAGCCCGGCGCGACCTACGCGTGGACGATCGACGGCGGAGACATCAGCTCGCGGGTCGACGGTCCTGCGATTGTGTACAACGTGACCACGCTGGAACGCACGCTCACGTTAAGGGTGACGGTGACCAACGGCGGCGGATTGACGCTGGGCTCTTCACGTCTGCTGCAAGTGCAGCGCAACGGACAGTATCTGGGCAACCCGGGGTTTGAGGCATCGGGGTTCTGGCATGCGTCGGATCCCAGAACGCTCACGTCAACGTTCTTGGCCCACTCGGGCGTCCGCGCGGCTGTGATCAACGGGTACGGCTTCGCGAACACCGGAAACCTGTGGCAAACAGTCACGCTGCCTGCGGATGCGTATGCGGTGAGGCTCGGGTTTTGGCTGCGCGTCAGTACGGCGGACCGCAGCGGCGTGGCTCATGACATCCTCACGCTGCAGGCACGCGATGCCGCCGGGAATCCGCTTCAGACGCTCGCCAGATATTCCAATCTGGATCGCTTTGGTCCCACTCTGGAACGGTCTTACAACTGGAGGACCTTCGACCTTTCCGCCTACCGAGGCCAGACCATCCAGATTTACTTCGAAGGGGTCGAGGACGCGTCGCTCCTCACACGTTTCCTCCTCGATGACTTCACGCTCGACGTCCTCGCGCCGCCGGCGCCCAGTGGCGAGTACCTTCTCAACGGAGGTCTGGAAGGCGGCTTCTTCGGATGGCATGGAAGCGTCATAGAATCTGCGTTTCCAAATAACCTGTTCCTGCCGTTCTTCAACGATGGCGTCTTCGCGCACGGCGGCTTGTGGTACGCCTACATCGACGGCTACGGATTCGCCGCCACCGACACCATCTTTCAGCGAGTCGCCATCCCGCCGACGGCGACGTCTGCCACGTTCAGCTATTGGCTGAGCGTGATGACAGACGAAACAGGGCCCGACGCCAACGACATCCTCACCGTGCAAGTGCTGGACGCCGCTGGCAATTTCCTCGGTACGCTGGCCACGTACTCGAACCTTGACGCCGGGCCCTACGCTCACTACAGCTTCGATCTCACCGCCTATCGAAGTCAGGCGATCGTTCTCTTGATGACCGGCACGGAAAACGATTCGCTGCAGACGAGCTTCTTCATGGATGATTTCTCGCTCCAGGTCACGACGCCGCCGCCGCCCGTGGCTCCCGACGCGAGCATCACTGCGCCCTCGACGGCTTTCCAAGGCGCGCGCGGACTGACCGCGTCCGTGCCGGACCAGCCCGCCGCCACCTACACGTGGACCCTGAGCGGCGACGGCGGCGTCACGAGCGGGGCCGGCACCCACGCGATCACGTTTGACGCCGGACGCATGCCGAACCCGACTCTGGACGTGATCGTGACCACCGAGCTGGGCAGCTCACGAGGTAGCCACCTGATCCGGATCTTGCGGCCGCCGAACCAATAGCTCTCCTGGATCTCCTGGAAGAGCCGGGCGAAGAGCGCGATCCGCCGGTCGCCCCGGTCGAAGCCGGCCCGCTGCAGGTGCCGCTCGAGCGTGTCGTCGGGATCCACGTACTCGAACCGGCGCATGTAGCGGGCCAGACGGTCGATCTCCTCCACCGGGATGCCGAGCACCTTGCCGATCTCCCGGGATGCGCTGCGGTCGCGGTAGGTGATGACGTTCGCGTCCCCGCGCTCCTCGGAGAGGATGGTCCTCATGACCGACGGTGCCCTTCTCGGACGGTGGCGCGTTTCACCCGCTCGCGACGTGGGACGGTGACGCGGTGATGAAGCTGTTTCGCGAGCGTCTTCTGGCTCGCCTCGTCGAGCGCCACGCGATCTCGGAGGATCTCGGCCGGAAGCTCCTCGCGTGGCGCCATCCGGGCTTCTCGGCGCACGTGGGCGAGGCCATCGCGTCCGAGGACAAGAAGGCTATCGAGGACGTGGCGTGTTACCTCGTGAGGGCGCCCTTGTCACTCAAGAAGCTCGTGTACCTCGATGGCCAGAAGGCCGTGCTGTTCTTCGATCCTGACGCTCGCCCCGCAAAGGGGGCAGGGTCTCCGTCAACGTAGCCAGGCAGGCGTCGAGGAGGGTCGGATGCGGCTTCGGGGGCCAGGACTCGCGGCACCCGCACTCTCGCGTGCTTGGCGGCGGGGTTAAGCGGGGTCGGAAGCTCCTCTCTCCCCCTTGCCGGCACCTCCGTAGCCGTCGCCGCGGATGAAAACGCCTATGGCTCTCACGCTGCCAGGCCTAGATCGCACCCAGGAGGTCGCCGGTTCGAGTCCGGCTATAATAGCTCCATCGTCTATTCAAACCACTTTCTGCCCGTTCCGCGAGGGCGGGCAGAGGGGCTTGGCAAGTCATTTGGCAAGTCCGCCCGTGTTACCGTCCGAGAGCCTCCAAAGGGAAGAGCATGAGCTTCTGCGAGGCGGTGAGGCCATGACGTGAAAGCTGCGGAGGCGTGGTACCTCGATTTCGCTCAAGGAGGGGAGGACAAAAATGAAGGTCAGGCCGAAACACGCGCTCGCGGTCGTCCTCTGCGCGGCTTTCGCCGCAGCGGTCGCAACGATCGCGCTCGGAAGTCCGAGCTCCGGCGTCGTAACGACGATCCTGGGGCACCGGGCGACGCTCTCCGACAGCGTCCAGGTGAACGACGACCGGATCAAGTTCCAGACCAAGGATCCGACCCACTTCCAGGTGCAGACGCTCACCTTCCAGCCGCACGGCTTCTCCGGCTGGCACTACCACCCCGGCGTCGTGATGGTGATTGTCGAGTCCGGCCACATCACGACACACGACGAGAACTGCCAGACGAGGACATACGGCCCGCACGAGGTGTTCGTCGAGAGCGGGACCGAGCCCGGCATGGTCAGCAACGAGAGCGACACGGACATCGCGGTCACGTATGCAACGTTGGTGGCGCCCGCCGGGAGCCCGTTCCGGCTCGAGACCGATCCGCCGCCCTGCGCGCCGTAAGCCGAAGGCGCACCTGACGGCACAGATTGGTGAGCGTTTGGTGAGTAGCGGTGAGGGAGGCCGGGGAAGCCCGGCCTCCCTCTTCTGTCCGGAGCGGATCAACCGCCCTTTCAAATCCCGTGAGTCTCCACCCCTCGCCCTTGACACGCGGGAGCTCGCTGGTTCGATCCCAGCGGCGCCCACTCGGAAAGCCCCTCGAACCCTCCGAGAGCCGCTCGTCCGAGCGCGAGGCCGAAACGCATGGGTCACATAAACTGCGGGAAGTGCGACACGAGGCCGGGGCATCGCGGGGAAGCATCCGAGCGCGGGAGGTTCGACCCCGCCCGGCCCGGCGGCTCGCGATTAGAAGAAGCGCCCTCCGAGCTTCGCCCGACGCGGGGTCGCCGACCGGAACAGGCTTGCTCGGAACCGCCCCGAGGGATGGCGCAGCTGTCGGTGGCTCGGATGCGCCCGAGCGTCTTTGTACAGCGACTTCGTGATCTCGGTGGAGATGGCGCGCTCGTCGGCGTCGAGCACATTGACCATGAGATCCCACCGCGAGATGCCGAGGTTGGCCACGCAGTCGCTGAGCGCCTTGACCACGTCCAAGCAAGCGAGGTGCTACGCCTCGGCGAAGTCGAGGCTCGCCGCGCGCTTCTGCAGCATCCAGCCGGGGATCATGTTCGCCGGATCGTCCACGGCGCTGATCTCATGCACAAGCAGCGCCTGAAGCTTCACGGCATCCACGAGGGTCTACCAGCGCCGGCCAATGACGGCGGCGCGTAAGACGGGGCGCGAGCTTGCCGAAGTTGCCGGGCGCAATGTGCTGAAACTCCAATCCCCCATCGAGTCAAGTCGGACCACACACCGAACCATAGTCCAGGGTTCAGACCTTGGGTCGCGCATCCAGGCCAAAGTCGGCTTTCACGCGACGGTACCACGCGTCGTCGTCCAAGGCACCGAAGGCCACCCACTCTTCGTCGCTCATCGCGTTCCGCCACCCGAGAAAGGGCGCCGCGTCGGGTCCCACCGGATGCCGGAGCTGCCAGGTGCCGCTGTCGGCGATCTCGAGCACCCTCCCTGCTACCACCGACGGCGACGCCGGGTTCTCGAGCGACGCGGCAAACAGCGCGGCGTTGCGCCGCTGCTGCGGGTAGGGCGAAGGGGTCTCCGGGGTCCCGATGCGTCTCGCCATCGGCGTGTCGATGATGCCCGGCTCGACGATGGCCACCCGGATGCTGAAGGCCTTGACCTCCTGCGCGAGTACCTCGCTCAGAGCTTCCAGCGCGAACTTGGATGCCGTGTACGGGGCAAGGGGAGAGCACGCGATGCGTCCGGCGACCGAGGCTATATTGATGATGCAGCCATTCCGCCGCTCCCGCATCCCCGGCAGCACAGCTTGGATACAGCGAATCGCTCCAAAGTAGTTCGTCTCCATCACCGCCCGGAAGTCGGCCAGTGCCAGCTCCTCGACCGACCCCGCGCGCTCGATTCCGGCGTTGTTGACGAGGACGTCGAGGGGCGCACCGTCCCTCAAGAGCCGACCGATTCCCTCCGCGACCGACGCATCGGAATCGACGTCCATGGCCGAAACCGCTATGGGCAGTCGTTCTCTCGCGGCGATCTCGGCCAGCGCCGGCGCGCGGCTCGGGTTGCGCATCGTCGCGTGGACCTTGTGTCCCGCCCGACCGAAGGCGAGCGCCGTAGCCAGGCCGATCCCAGAGCTGGTTCCAGTGATGAGGACCGATCCCATGGTATTCCTCCTCGAAGGCGCTGACGCTACGCCCTTTGGCGGCCGAGGGTCAAGGCCAAAGCGAACGTCCGATTAGCGTCAAGAGGGGTTCCCCCTGCTTGTAGACTGAGTCGCGCGCCCATGGCTGACCCGCCTTCCTACTGGCTCACCCGCTTCCTCTTCCTGCGGCTCCTCGGCCTCGTGTACGCCGTGGCCTTCCTGGTGATCCTGTACCAGTGGCCGCCCCTGCTCGGCTCGCGCGGCCTCCTCCCCGCCCGTGAGTTCCTCGCCGGGGTCGGGGCGGAGCACGGGCGCTCCCTCTCGACCTTCCTGAGCGTGCCGACCCTGTTCTGGCTCGACGCCTCGGACGGGGCGTTCCGGGCAGCCGGCCTGACCGGCCTCGCCCTCGCGCTGGCAGTTCTCCTGGGCTTCGCCAACGCGCCGATGCTGCTGGCCCTTTGGGCCCTGTACCTGTCGTTCGTGAACGCCGGCCAGATCTTCTACGGCTATGGCTGGGAGATGCTGCTCCTCGAGACCGGCTTCCTGGCCATCTTCCTGGCGCCCCTCGGCCGCCCCGGGCCCTTCGCAAGGAACACGCCACCGTCACCCATGGTGATCGGCCTGCTGCGCTGGCTGACCTTCCGCCTGATGTTCGGAGCCGGGCTGATCAAGCTGCGAGGCGACCCCTGCTGGCGGGACCTCACCTGCCTCGTCTTCCACTACGAGACCCAGCCCAACCCAAACCCGCTCTCCTGGTACCTGCACCAGCTCCCGCCCTGGTTCCACCGCCTGGAGGTCCTGTTCAACCACGGGGTCGAGGTCGTGGCGCCGTTCTTCGTCTTCGGCCCGCGGCGGGCCCGGCACGTGGCAGGCGGCCTCGTGGTCCTCTTCCAGGTGCTGCTGATCCTGAGCGGCAACCTGTCCTTCCTGAACTGGCTCACGATCGCGATCGCGGTGGTGTGCTTCGACGACGGCCTCCTCGGGCGCCTCCTCCCCGGCCGCGTTCGGGGGCGACTCGAGGCGCGCATCGCCGGTGCCGAGGAGACCAAGGCCCGCGGCGTGGCCTGCTACGCCCTGGCCGCGGTGGTGGGGCTCCTGAGCGTGAACCCGGTCCTGAACATGCTCTCGTCCCGCCAGCTCATGAACACGTCCTTCGATCCCTTCGGTCTCGTGAACACCTACGGGGCCTTCGGCAGCGTCGGCCGCGAGCGCTACGAGATCGTGCTCGAGGGGACCGATTCGGCTTCCCCGCGTGGTGACGAGGACTGGCGTGCCTACGAGTTCCGGTGCAAGCCGGGAGACCCGGAGCGCCGGCCCTGCTGGATCTCCCCCTACCACCACCGCCTCGACTGGCAGATGTGGTTCGCGGCCATGCCGGGAGCGGGGACCGAGCGGTGGCTCGTTCGTCTGGTGGCGAAGCTGCTGGAGGGAGACCCTGCGGTGCGGGCGCTGCTGGCGCCGGGCGTGTTCGAAGACCACCCCCCGCGCCTGATCCGGGCGCGGTACTACCGTTACGCCTTCACCCGGCCCGGGGAGGGCACCGCCTGGTGGCGGCGCACGCTCGTCGGGGAGTACCTGCCCCCGCTCTCGCGGAAGGACCTTTCCAGGCTCGAGTGAATACGCCCCCTCGCTCCAAGGGCAAGGGGATAATGACCTCCCCCTGCTCGGAGATGGGGCTGAGGGCGCAGGACCGACTGACCCGAGGAGATCGAGCGTGAAGCACTACTTGCTGTTCTACGACGTGAGCGAAGACTATGTCACGAAGCGCGCCACGCTCCGGAAGTCACATCTGGAGAAGGCACGGGCCGCGCACGCGAGGGGCGAGCTCCTGCTGGCGGGCGCCCTTGCCGACCCTGTCGACGGCGCGGTGCTCTTGTTCAAGGGAGACTCGCCGGACGTGCCTGAGAGGTTCGCCAAGGCCGACCCCTACGTCGTGAGCGGCCTGGTGATTCGTTGGCGGATCCGCGAGTGGACCACGGTCGCGGGGGACGGGGCGGCGAATCCCCTCAAGCCTGATCGTGCCGACGCGCCGGCCGGCCCGGGCAGGAGAGGCGAGCCGTCATGATCGTTCGCGTCTGGGGGGGGAGGACCACGCCCGAGAACGCCGACGCCTACCTTCGCCACGTGAGCGAGAAGGTGCTCCCGTCCCTCCGCGGGATCGGAGGCTACCTCGGCGCTCGCGTGCTGCGACGCGAGGTTGCCGAGCAGGTGGAGTTCCTGGTCCTGACGCAGTGGGATTCCTGGGACGCGATCCGGGCTTTTGCGGGAGAGGACCCGGACGCGGCCGTAATCGAGCCCGCGGCGAAGGCGGTATTGACGGAATTCGACCGCCGCGTTCGGCACTTCCACGTGGCACACCACTCGCTCCCGGAAGCGCACCGAGATTCCGGAGACGATCGCGTGTCTAGGGGCGCAAGATAGACGTGCACGCCCGGCCGCCGGAGGGCTCGGCGGGCGGGGTGGTGATCTCCCAGACCGTGCCCGAGCCCCCGTACTCCAGCACGTAGAGCTTGCCGCTCAGGATCTCGGCATCGATCGGGTTCAGGAAGCCGCAGACCAGGCTCTGGGCGCGGACCTGGTAGCCCTCCGCGGTGCGCGTGAGGTCGAGAAACAGGAGGTCCTGGCCGGCGTCCCGAAACGGACCCTGCACGCCGTCCCCCGCCGCGTCGCCCCGGGTCCAGCCCAGGATGAAGGCTCCGCCGCGGTAGCGCCCCGCGAGGGAGTTCTGGGTGTCGAACACGAGGCCCAGGGGCGACCGGTGGGTGGTGAACGTCCCCAGGGGGCGACCCACCTCGCTGGCCTTGCGGATGGCGCCCGTGGCCGGATCGCGGAAGCTGTTCGCGTCGGTACCGACGTTCGGGATGGGATCGATGAAGGCCGCGCCTGGGCGCGGCGGGTAGGTCGGGTCGTCGTGGAAGAAGCCGTGCTGGTAGGCGTAGAAGCGGTGGTCCACGAGCCGGTCCGCCTCCGGATCGTAGCCCGGGAACTGCTGCGGGGTGTCGTTCGTCCCCAGTCGCCACGGGAACCCGTAGTGCCCTCCCTCGCGGAGCCAGTTCAGCTCGTCGTTGTCGTCGCGGTCGCCGGAGTTGTCCCCCGACAGCAGGTCCCCCGCCGCGTTGAACGCCGGGTCGAAGCTGTTCCGCACCCCGCGGGCGAAGACGTAGCCCGCGCCCTGGAGCGCCGCCTCGTCGTCCGGGAGGAAGATCTCGGTCCCGTTCGCGGGCAGCCGGAAGATGCGGGCGGTGAGGGCCGTCTCGCGCAGACCCGGGTACCGGCCGTCGCTCGTCTGGACCTCGCCGTGGTCGGTGCGCGAGCCACTGTTGACATAGACGAACCGCCCGTCCGGGCTGACCGCGATCCCGTTGAACTGGTGGTCGAAGGCGGTGTTGCTGCGGGGGTAGGTCGCGGTCCGGGCCAGAGTGGACCACACGCGCTGGTCCCCGCTGGCCCGGGCGCCCCGCCGGATGACCGCGAAGTTGTCGAGGCCAGAGGTCTCGTTGCCGACGAGGTAGAGCGTGCCCTCGGGGCCGAAGGCGAGCCCTTGGGGCGAGGGCACGCCGGTGTCCGCGCCCCGGTATAGCGTCTCCACCGAAGCCGCGCCCTGCGCCGGAATGGCCAGGCGCAGGACGTCGCCGCCGAGCTTCAGGGCGTAGAGCGCGTTCGATACGGGATCCCGGACCAGCCGGACCGACGTCTCGGGCCCGCCGGTGTCCACCACCCGCCGGATCGCGAGCTCGGTGGAAAGCGTGGAGCTCGGCGGTCCGTCGCTCCCCCCGCACCCTGCGGTCGCGAGGGCCATCGCGGCCCCGATCCACCGCCTCATCCCCCTAGCCTACGACAACCCCGCGCCAAGACTAGAATGGCGGTCATGGCCTCGTGGCTCATCGCCTACGCGCGGCGGCGGAACCTCGTGCCACAGATATCGGCCACGGAGCGCGAGGCCCTCGAGGCAGGAACGGTCTGGGCCGACGGCGAGCTGTTCTCGGGCAGGCCCGACCTCGGACGCCTGCTGCGCGAGCCCTGGCCGCGGCTCAGCCGTGAAGAGCAGGCTTTCCTCGACGGTCCCGTCGAGGAGGTCTGCCGCATGGTGGACGAGGCGGAGGTCGAGCGGGCAAGGACGCTCCCTCCCGAGGTCGTGTCGTTCCTGCGACGGCACGGTTTCTTCGGTCTGACCGTCCCCCGGGAATACGGCGGCCAGGCCTTCTCCGCTCTCGCGTGCAGCGCGGTCTTCGGCAAGCTGGCCAGCCGGTCGGTGGCCCTCTCGACCCTGGTCGTCATCCCCAACTCGGTGGGGCCCGCCGAGCTGCTCGCGGCCTACGGGGCCCCCGAGCAGAAGGCGCTCTACCTGCCCCGCCTCGCCCGGGGCGAGGAGATTCCCTGCTTCGCCCTCACCGAGCCGGAGGCGGGCTCCGACGCCGCTTCGATCCAGTCCGAGGGGGTGGTCGGCCGCGATCACGACGGGCGTCTCCGCCTGCGGCTGAACTGGCGGAAGCGCTACATCACCCTCGCCCCCGTCGCGACCCTCATCGGCCTCGCCGTGCGGCTCCGCGATCCCGAGAACCTCCTCGGCAAGGGCGAAGACGTGGGGATCACGTGCGTGCTCGTGCCTGCCACGTCACCGGGAGTGACGATCGGCCGACGCCACGACCCGATGGGCCTCCCGTTCCCGAACGGGCCGATCGAGGGCGAAGACGTGGTCGTCTCGGTCGAGCAGATCATCGGCGGTCCCGCCGGGGCGGGGCGCGGCTGGCCGATGCTGATGGAAGCGCTCTCCGGCGGCCGCGGGATCGCGCTGCCCGCCCAGTCCGCGGCGGGCGCCAAGGCGGTGGCCCGCCTCGTGGGAGCCTACGCGGCGGTGCGCCAGCAGTTCGGGCTTCCCATCGCCCGCTTCGAGGGGGTCGAGGAGCCCCTGGCCCGGATCGCGGGGCTCGCCTATCTGATGGACGCCGCCCGGGTGTTCACGTGTGGCGCGGTGGACCGCGGCCTGAAGCCGGCCGTGATCTCGGCCGTGGTCAAGTACCAGGAGACCGAGCTGGTGCGGAAGGTCGTGACCGACGGGATGGACGTGATGGGCGGGGCCGGATTATGCCTGGGCCCGCGCAACCGCATCGCGCGCGGTTACGTGGGGGCCCCCATCGGGATCACGGTCGAGGGGGCGAACATCCTGACCCGCACCCTCATCATCTACGGCCAGGGGGCCATTCGTTGCCACCCGTACGCCCAGCGGGAGATCCGCGCCCTTCAGGCCGGGGACGCCGGGGAGCTGCTGCGCGCGCTCCTGGGCCACGGGCTCTTCTTCCTCCGCAACCTCGTCCGCGCAGTCCTCCTCGGCCTCACCCGCGGCCGGCTCGCTTCCTCGCCCGTCTCCGGACCGACCGCCCGCTACTACCGTCGGATCGCCTGGGCCTCCGCCCGCTTCGCGTGCCTCTCGGACCTGGCCATGGTCACCCTGGGGGCCCGCCTCAAGCAGAAGGGAACCCTGACCGGCCGGCTCGCCGACGCGCTCTCCTGGATGTACCTGGCGCTGGCGGCCCTCTGGCGGTACGAGGCGGAGGGCCGGCTCGAGGAAGACCTGCCGCTCGTCCAGTGGGCGGCCGAGCACAGCCTGGCCCAGGTCCAGGCCGCCTTCGATGGCATCCTGCGCAACTTCGACTCGCCGATCCTGGGTGCGCTCCTGCGGGGGCCGGTCGCCCTCGCGTCCCGGCTCAACCCCGTGGCCTGTCCCCCTTCGGACCGTCTCGGCGCGCGGGTCGCGCGCCTCATCACGCGTCCCGGCGTGGTGCGCGATCGCCTGACCGCCGGCATCTTCCTGTCCACCGACCCCCACGAGGCCATCGGACGGATCGAGCGCGCCTTCCAGCTGGCGGCGGATGCCGCGCCCGTCGTCGACCGCCTCCGTCGGGCGTCGCGCGACGGCCGGCTGCCTCGGGCCGCCCCCGAGTCGCTCCTCGAGCCCGCCCTCGCCGCCGGGCTCGTCGACTCGCGGGAAGCGGCGGTCGTCCGCGACGCCGCCGCCGCCCGGCTCGACGCGATCCAGGTCGACGTGTTCTCGGAGGCGGAGTACTTCCGGCGGGGCGCGCCCGAGCGGGTGGGCGAGCCCGATCCGGTGGGAACACCCTCGTGACTCCGCGCTCCGCGCTCGCCCCGTGACTTTCCAAGCCCGCCGGGCGTAGAGTCGGTCTCGATACGAAGCCGAAAGGCGTCGGCGGAAGGGGGTTCCCATGCGGGCAAAGGGAGCACGGGGGTTCATCCTGGCAACCGGCCTCCTCTGGGCGCTGCCGGTCCAGGCCCAGAACGTGGGCGGAAGCATCCAGGGGACGGTCAGCGACGGCAGCGGGCACGCCATCGCCGGCGCGCACGTGGCGGTGCGCAACGCCGGCACCGGCGACGTGCGGGAGCTGGTCACGGAGCCCAGCGGCCGGTACCACGCGCCGCTGCTTCCCCCCGGGGAGTACGAGGTCAAGGTCTCGATGACGGGGTTCCAGACCGTCGAGCGGCGAGGCGTCCGGCTCACCGTGGGCCAGGATGCCGTCCTCGACGTGGCCCTCGATCTCGGCAAGATCAGCGAGGAGGTGGTGGTCGACGCCGACGCCTCGCGGGTGAACCTCACCTCGGGGGCGGTGAGCGGGCTGGTGGGGGAGAAGGAGATCCGCGACCTGCCCCTCAACGGCCGGTCGTTCCAGCAGCTCGCCCTTCTCCAGCCCGGGGTGCAGGCCGCGCTGGCCGCGGGCAACGATGTGGTGGGGGGCCGCACGCCCAAGATCTCGATCAACGGAGCGCGCCCCGAGCAGAACAACTTCCTCCTCGACGGCACCGACATCAACAACGTCTACAACAAGACCCCCGGGTCCGCGGGGGGGGTGCTGCTGGGCGTGGAGGCGGTGCTGGAGTTCCAGGTGCTCACGAGCGCCTACTCGGCGGAGTTCGGCCGCTCCTCCGGTGGCGTCATCAACGCCGTGACCCGCTCCGGAGCGAACGACTACCGCGGGTCGCTGTTCGAGTTCCACCGCAACTCGGCGCTCGACGCCCGCAACTTCTTCGACCCGCCCTCCCGGCCCAAGCCCGATTTCAGGCGCAACCAGTTCGGCGCCGTCCTCGGTGGTCCCATAAAGAAGGACCGCACGTTCTTCTTCGCCGCCTACGAGGGGCTCATCGAGCGGCTGGGCGTGACCGGCATCACCGCCGTGCCCGACGACGACGCGCGGCGCGGGATCCTGCCCGGCGGCCGGACGGTCCCGCTCCATCCGGCCATCCCCGCCTACCTGGACCTCCTCTTCCCCCGTGCCAACGGGCGCTCGCTGGGCGGAGGAGCGGCCGAGTACCTCTTCACCGAGAGCCAGCCCACCGACGAGCACTTCTTCCAGGTGCGCCTGGACCATCGGCTCTCGGCCCGCGATACGGTCTTCGTCCGCGCGACCTACGACCGGGGCGACGTGGACCGCGTCGCGCCCGACAAGCCGCCGATCAACATCCAGCCCGAGCGCACCCGCAACACGTACGTCACCGTCGAGCAGCAGCACACCTTCTCGGCCTCGCTGCTCAACCTGCTGCGCGTCGGCCTCAACCGCTCCGTCTCCCTCGCCGACAATCACCGCACCGTGGAGGTCCCCGCCTCGATGTCCTGGATCCCGGGAGATCCCTTCGGCTACCTCACCATCCGGGGCATGGTCACGGAGATGGCGGGCGACTTCCGCCTGCCGCGCGACGACCGCCTGAACAACTGGCAGCTCGGCGACACGCTCATCTGGACCAGGGGCCGCCACTCGGCGCGCCTCGGCGTCCAGGCCCAGTACCTCCAGTTCGACCAGCACACCACGAGCCAGGTGGGAGGGATCGTCAACTTCGCGAGCCTGGAGAGCTTCCTCCAGGGGAAGCCGCTGAGCGTCGACTTCGCGGTCCCGGGCAAGATCGACCCCGACCGGCGGTACCGCCAGTGGCTGTTCGCGGCTTTCGTCCAGGACGACTTGCGCCTCGGCTCGCGCCTGTCCGCCAACCTCGGCTTGCGCTACGAGTTCGTCACGACCCCCACCGAGGCCGACGGCAAGATATCGAACCTGCGGCGCGTCACCGACCCCGAGCTCACCGTCGGTGGCCCCTGGCACGACAACCCGTCGCTCAGGAACTTCGCCCCCCGCCTGGGAATCGCATGGGATCCCTTCGGCGGCGGCAAGACCTCCCTGCGCGCCGGATTCGGGCTCTTCTACGACGAGATCCTGCCCAAGTACTACTTCTTCTCGGGCAGCCTGAACCCTCCCTTCACGACGCGGACCTCGATACCCAACCCGCCCTTCCCCAATGTGGTGGCGGCCTTCAACCCCAACGCGTACATCCGCGCGCAGCTCCAGACGGTCGACTACGACCTGCAGACACCCTACATCGTGCAGTTCAACGCGAGCGCGCAGCGGGCGCTCCCGGGGGACTGGGACGTGATGGTGGGCTATGTGGGCTCGCGGGGGAAGAACCTGCTGCGGCTGGGCGACGCGAACCTGGCCCCCGAGACGAGCGTGAACGGCGTGAAGGTCTATCAGCCGCAGCTCGGGCGGCGGAACCCCAAGTTCACCGGCATCTGGCAGAGGATGACCGACGCCGCCTCCTTCTACAACTCGCTCCAGGTGGCGGTGCAGAAGCGCTTCCGCCACGGCTGGCGGACCCAGCTCTCCTACACCTTCTCGCGCTCGGTGGACGACTCGAGCGGCATCAACTCACAGGACTTCTCCAACGTCGTGCAGTACGGAATGGACTGGTACGATCCGCTCAGGGACCGCGGTCTCTCGGCCTTCCACGCCAAACACAACCTGACTTTCAACGGCACCTGGGACCTGCCTTTCGCCCGCTCGAGCCACGGTCTCAGTTCGGCGCTGTTCAAGGGGTGGCAGCTCAACAACCTCACCACCATCCGCTCCGGCCATCCCTTCACGGTGCAGCTCGGCTTCAACCGTTCCGGCAACCTCAACACCACCAGCTTCTCGATGCACGACCGCCCCGACCTCAAGCCCGGCTGCTCCAACAACCCGATCCTCGGCGGGCCCGATCGCTACTGGGACATCGACTGCTTCCAGCTCCAGGCGGTCAACACCCGGGGCGACCTGGGGCGCGACACCCTCATCGGGCCGGGGCTCGTGTCGGTCGACCTGTCCCTGGTCAAGAGCTTCGACCTGGGCCGGGGCCGCACGCTGCAGCTCCGGGCCGAGTGCTTCAACCTGCCCAACCACCCGAACTTCGCGGTGCCCTCGGGGCGGACCGCCTTTACGGGGGTGAACCCCGACGGCTCGCCGATCGTCGCCCCCACCTGGGGACGCATCACCTCGACGGTGACGACGTCACGGCAGATCCAGGTCGGGTTGAAGCTGGCGTTCTAGCCCTGCCCGCGGTTCACCGCCAGGGTGACCGCCAGCTTCATCGCCTCCACCATGCTCTTCCCGTCGGCGGTGCCCTTCTCCACGATGTCGAATCCGGTGCCGTGGTCCACCGAGGTCCGCACGAAAGGCAGGCCGATGGTGACGTTCACCGCATGGCCGAAGGCCAGCAGCTTGACCGGGATCAGCCCCTGGTCGTGATACCCCGCCACCACCGCCTCGAACTCGCCCCTCGCCGCCCGCACGAACAGGCTGTCCGCCGGGTAGGGGCCCGAGACCTCGATCCCCTCGCCGCGCAGTGACTCGAGGGCGGGACGGATCACCTCCTGCTCCTCGGTGCCGAAGAGCCCGCCCTCTCCCGCGTGCGGGTTGAGCCCGCATACCGCGATCCGCCGTCGCGCGCTCCCGAAGCGCGGCAGCTCGCGGTGGACGAGGCGGACCACCCGCCGGACCTCGGCGGGGGTCACCGCATCCGCCACCGAGCGCAGCGCGCGGTGGATGGTCAGGAGGGCGACCCGCAGCGTCCCCCCCACGAACATCATGGCCACGTCGGCCGTGCCCGCGGCCTCCGCCAGCATCTCCGTATGGCCGGGCCAGGGGTAGCCCGCGGCGTGCAGCGACTCCTTGTTGAGGGGAGCGGTCACGATGGCGTCCACCCTCCCGGCCTTGGCGTCGTCCGCCGCGCGCAGCACCGCGAGGGCGGCCGCGCGCCCGCCCGCGGCGGACGTGCGGCCGAGCGCCACCGGTCCCCCGAGCGCGATGTCCACCACCTCGGCGCCCAGCTCCTCCGGAAGCTTCAGGCCGAAGCGGCGCGCCCGGTCCTGCAGGGACGACAGGGGCCCGTAGAGGACCATGGAGGCGGCCGGGCGCTCCCGATCGGCGAGGGCCCGAAGGACGACCTCCGGGCCTATTCCGGCGGGATCGCCCAGGGTCAGCGCGAGTCGCACGGGGCCGCCCGCCCTCAGAGCGCGCCCGTCCGGAGCCGCTCGATCAGGTACTCGCTCGTGCGCAGGGAGAAAGCGAGGATGGACAGGGTCGTGGTCTTGTCCGAGCAGCCGAGGAACACGCTCGCGTCGCAGGCGAACAGGTTCGGCACGTCGTGGGTCTGGCCGAAGCGGTTGGTCACGAAGTGCTTCGGGTCGTTCCCCATGCGCAGGGTTCCCGTCTCGTGGAGGCTCCACCCGGGGGTGTAGGGCTCCTTGCCCGCCCCCCACACCTCTGCCCCCGAGGCCTTGATGACGTCCGCCGTCACCCGCTTGGCGTGCTCCCACATCAGCAGCTCGTTCGGCCCCCACTGGAAATGCACGCGCACCACCGGGATGCCGTAGGCGTCCTTCACCTCGGGGTCGATCTCCACGCGGTTCGTCCGGCGGGGCAGCGAGGGGATCTGGCAGTAGAACGAGACCGGCGTCGGATAGTACCGCTTGATGTCGCGCTTCAGCTGGCTCCCGAAGCCTTCGATCTCCTTCTCGTACCAGGGGAACTCGCCGCAGCCCCCGGTGGGATAGATCGAGTAGCCGCGGATGAACTTCTCGCGCGGCGCACCACCCAGGTTCTGCCAGCGCGGCATCCAGACCACCTGGCTGGCCGACACGTTGTCGGGGAAGGACGGCTGGCCCAGGAGCTGCGGCAGATAGCCATAGCCGGTGGTGCCGTAAAGGTGGTCGCAGAGGTTCTGACCGACCTGTCCGCTGGAGTTGGCGAGGCCGTTCGGCCAGTCGCGCGTCCGCGAGTTCAGCAGGATGCGCGCGGACTCGACGCAGGAGGCGGCGATCACGACCGCCTTCGCGTGGACCTCCGCCTCCTGCTTCGTCTCCCGGTCCACGTAGGCCACGCCCCGGGCGCGCCCCCCCTCGTCCACGAGGACGCTCCGGGCCACCGCGTTCGTGCGGAGCTCCAGCCTGCCCGTCTTCTCCGCGGCGGGCAGGAGGAACCACGGGGTCGAGAAGAACGACCCGGTGTCGCAGCCCTCGGTGCAGTTGCCGCAGTAGTGGCAGGGCGGGTGGCCCTCGTGCGGCACCGTGAGCTGGGCCAGGCGGTCGGGCAGGTACGGGACCCCGAGGGTGTCGCAGCCGCCCTTGAGGATGTGGTCGAGGCAGCGCAGCTTCATGGGCGGCAGGTATTCCCCGTCGGGGTTGCTCGGGCGGTTCTGCACCGTGCTGGCCACCCCGATCAGGCGCTCGACCCGGCTGTAGTAGGGAGCGATCTCCACGTAGGAGACCGGCCAGTCCGTGTCGTACCCGCCGTCGAGGGTCGCGGCCTTGAAGTCGATCTCGCCCATGCGGGCCGCCGAGCGGCCCCAGAAGTTCGTCTTGCCCCCCACCGCGTGGCACCGGGGCCACTCCCAGCTCGTCCCCGGGGCGGTGGTGTACGTGATGCCGTGCTCCCAGAGGCCGTCCGAGTACTCGTTCTCGATGTGATAGTAGCGGTCGCGCTTCCGGGGATCGCCGAAGCCCCGGTACGTCATGTCGTACGGCTGTCGGTGGTTGCGGAAGTCCTTCGCGGGGCGGAGCCGCCGGCCGGAGTTGAGGGCGCACACGGTGAGCCCGGCCTCGCACAGGGTCTTGATGGCCATGCCGCCGCCGGCCCCGGTTCCCACCACGATCACGTCGAAGACCTTCGGCGCCATCCCCGGAGCTCTAGCTCGCTCAGACCTTCGGCGCCTGCAGGTTGCGATGGCCCGGGTCGCCGGGATGCGGACACCCCGGCGACTCCCCGTAGATCCGAAGCCCCGGATAGTCGAGCTGCTGCAGGCCGACCTTGGAGGTGTAGAAGCCCATCAGGGTGTACTCGCGGACGAGCCGGAAGAACTCCCGGCCCTCTTCCTCTCCCGGGCGGTGGCGATCCCGGTAGGCGAGTTGGCCCAGCAGCTCGCTCTGTCCCTCTTGCTCCAGCGCGCGGAAGGGCCTGCCGAGGAGCCGCTCCCCGTAGGCGTCGAGCCAGGTCAAGCCGTACCGGAAGCGGAACTGCACCCCGGGATCGCTCGCGACCATGAAGTCGATGAACTCGGCGACCCCCGCCTCGCGAGCCCCGGGGGTGCCGTCGCTGGGAATGATCAGCTCGGCCAGGCGCTCGATCGCCGCGTACTCTTCCGCGGAGAAGAAGCGCGGCGTGTAGCGCGCCGGACGGACCTGCAGGGGAGCATCTGTCCCGTGGCCGCAGGCGAAGGCCCAGCGATGGAAGCCCGGGTAGCCGCTGGCCCCGGCCGCGATCGCCAGGACGCGCAGCACCTCGCGCCGCTCGATTCCCTGCCCGGCCATGGCCGCCTAGTTTACGCCTTTACACCCGGACGCAGGGGCAGTAGCTTGAGCCATGGACGTCCCCGAAGTCGCGCGGCTTCTCGATTTCACGGGCCGGGTCGCGGTGGTGACGGGGGCGGGCAGCGGGTTGGGCGGTGGCATCGCCCTCCGTTTCGCCGAGGCGGGGGCGCGCGTGGTCGTCCACTATCGGGCGAGCCGCGCGGGCGCCCTCGAGGTCGCGGGCCTGATCGGAAGCGATCGCGCGGTCGCGCTCCCCGGCGACCTCGCGAAGGCGGCGGACGCGCACGGCCTGATCGCGGGAACCGTCGAGGCTTTTGGCCGGATCGACGTGCTCGTCAACAACGCCGGCATCTATCCCCTGGCGGGGCTGCTCGACATGACTCCCGCGCAATGGGACGAGGTGATCGGGGCCAACCTCACCAGCGTGTTCCACTGCACGCAGGCGGCCGCGCGGCAGATGATCGCCCAGGGCGGCGGCGGTGCCATCGTCAACATCACCTCGATCGAGGCCGACAACCCCGCTCCTGGCCACACCCACTACACCTCCGCCAAGGCGGCGGTGGCCATGCACACCCGGACCGCCGCCCAGGAGCTCGGGCCCCACGGCATTCGCGTGAACGCCGTGGCCCCCGGGCTCATCTGGCGCGAGGGCCTCGACCAGGCCTGGCCCGACGGGGTGGCCCGCTACCAGAAAGCGGTGCCGCTCGGCCGCCTCGGGCGGCCCGACGACGTGGCTGATGCCTGCCTTTTCCTCGCTTCCCCGGCCGCCCGCTGGATCACCGGGGCCAGCCTCACCGTGGACGGGGGCGTGATGACCCGGCAGATCTTCTGACCCCGTGATCCTCGACGGGCGGGTGGTGTTCGTGACGGGGGCGGGGCGCGGGATCGGCCGGGGCATCGCCGAAGCCGTCGCGGAGGCCGGAGCGGACGTCGTGGTCGGGGACCTCGACCTCGGCCTGGCGGAAGAGACCGCTCGTCTGCTCGGGGCACACGGACGGCGGACCGTGGCCCTGAGGCTGGACGTCACGGATCCGGCCGTCCTGGAGGCGGCCATGGCCCGGACCCTCGAGGCCTTCGGGCGCCTCGATGGCTGGGTCAACAACGCGGGCACCTTGCACATGGCGGCCGCGCTCGACGTCACCCGCGAGGCCTGGGAGGCCGAGATGCAGGTGAACGTCGCCGCCCTGTTCGCGTGCTGCCAGGCCGCGGCGCGGGAGATGATCCGCGCCGGCCGGGGGGGTGCCATCGTGAACGTGGCCTCCAACGCGGGCAAGGTGGGCTATCCGAACATGGCCGCCTACAACGCGGCGAAGGCGGCCGTCATCAGCCTGACCCGCTCGCTCTCCGCCGAGTGGGCGGCCCACCGAGTCAACGTCAACGCGGTGTGTCCCGGGGGCGTCGATACTCCCATGCTGCACGGGGCGGCGGAATGGCTCGCTCCCCGCGTCGGCGTCCCCGCGCCCGAGCTGCACGCCCGCATGAAGCCGCGGCAGATGGACCGGCACATTCGGCCCCTCGAGGTCGGACGAGTCGTGGCCTTCCTGCTCTCCGACGCCGCCGGGATCATCCGCGGACAGGCCATCAACGTGGACGGCGGAGACACCCCCTACTGAACCCACCGACCCGGCGCGAGCATCGCCGTCATCCGCTCCGGGTTCTTGATGGCCTGACCGCTCATCCAGGTGTCGGCGGCGTCAACGAGGCCATTGCCCACGCCCCCACCCAGCCACTCGCCGTGGCGGCGTCGGGCCACGGCGACGTAGAGAGCCATGTCCGCCGCCGCGAAGCCCGCTTCCGCCGAAGCCAGAAGCGTCAGGGTCCGCTTGCTCTCGCCACGCGTAGCGGCCGCCCCCGCCTGGATCAGGTGCGCGAGCGCGTCGCCCCAGCGCGTCTTCTCTCCCAGCATCGTGCGCGCATGGTCTTCCGCCCCCCACAGGAGGGTCTCGCGCTCCTCCCGGTCGGGACTGAGCGCGGCCAGCCCGAGACGGCGCCGCGCCCGGGAATCCAGACCCCGGATCAAGCCCACCTGACTGAAGCGATCAAGGGCTCGGGCGAAGGGACGCCAGCTCTCGTCGACGGGATCGGCGCCCAGCAGGCCCTCGCCGGAGTAGAGAGCGATGTCCCTCCTCGTGCCCCGCGCCCAGATCTGCAGGTAATCGAAACGAGTCCATTCCTTGAGGCCACGCTCCAGCTCTTGCCTGGCCATCTCCGGATCGTCCGCGGCCAGCCAGGCCACGTGGGACCAGAAGCCGATCCGCAGGTAGGTCGCCCTGAGCAGGTTGCCTCGCGCCTTGGCCTCCTTCACCAGCATCGGCAGCCGGCGCGACAGCTCGGCCACCTCCCCCAGGAAGAAGAGGGACGCCAGGTGGAACAGCTGGGCCATGAGGATCTCCCAGACCACTCCCGTGCAGCGCTCGCGGAGGATCTCTTCCGCGCGCTCGCAGATGACGCGGGCGTTCCTCCACTGCCCGTCCATCCAGGTGGCGATCCCCGCCGTCAGCGTCGAGAGGCCCAGGGCGTAGGGCTGGTTCACGCGCTCGGCGAGGGCGCGCGCGCCCTGGATGAGACGCTCGGTCCGCTCCCGGCTCCGGTTCCCGCCAAACGACACATAGGCTCCCTCCATGGCCAGGGCGCGCGCGACGCGGTACGGCTCGCCCGCCCGAAGCGCGAGCAACAAGTGTCGCGTCTGGGCATCTGCCCCGCGGACCTGGTCGACCAGGCCCATCCCGATACCGACCGCCCAACAGGTGTCGATCCGAAGCAGGTCCTGACCGGAGATCTCCGTCTCTTCCCGCTCCCGAAACCGCAGCCGGCGGAGACGAATTTGAGCGCGACGGAGGAGGAGGGACAGACGGGCCCGCCGAGGGGTCTCGGGCAGCTTCATGTCCAGCCTGGCCAGGACGGTGTTCAGGGCGCGTTCGCCGTCCTCGATATGGCCGCTGATCAGAAGCTGCTGCGCCGCGCGGCGATGCAGGTCGATCGCTTCCGCCGGACCTGCGTCCTTGGCGGCCAACAGGTAGGCCTGCGCCGCGTCGGCCCCCCGGCCGGCGTTGGCCAGAGAGTCACCGCGTCGCACCTCGAGTTCCGCCCTCTCGACCGGTGTGCCGCTTCTCAGATCGAGGGCGAACCGGTAAAGATGCGCCGCGCGGTCGAACGCGAGGGCCTCGGATGCCTTGGTGGCCGCCGACGCCGCGTACTCGGCCGCACTCTCGGCGTCGCCCGCCCCGAGGTAGTGGGTGGCGAGCATCTCGGGGTCGGCTCGGCCGGTCGCGAGCAGCGCCAAGACCAACCGGTGGTGGCAATCCTTGAGCGCCTCCGTGGAGAGACGCGCCGTCACCGCATCACGGATGCGGTCGTGATAGGCCTCGATCTCCTGCCGGCCGAGGGTGCTGCGCATTCGTACGAGATGGGCCGCACGCAGCGTTGCCAGGATACTCTCGCCATCCCTCTCGACGTCCGCCGCCCGGTAGGACACGCCGAGCTCGATGGGCACCCCCGACACCGCCACTACGTCGAGCAACCGTCGCACGGGCTCGGACAGCCGCGACACTCGCGCTTCGATGACCTGGTCGAACGTGAGCTCCGGCGCTGCGGTACCGCGGCGGGCCGGCCCCGACCCGAGCCGATCGGGCACCGATTCGGCGTCTGCCTGGGAGAACCGCACGAGCTCTTCGATGAAGTACGGGTTGCCCCTGGACTCGCGGGCGATTGCCTCGGCCCGGGCGGGAAGCGCGGACCTTCCCCCGTCGAGGAGCGCCCGGGCCAGCTCATGGGCCTCCGAGGGCGAAAGCTCCCCGACCACGATCTCCCGCCTTTCGAGCGACGAAGCGGCTCTCAGCAGCTTGGGCAAGACCGTCTGGAGCAGCACACTGGTCTCCGCCTCCTCGCTGCGGTAGCACCCGATTAGGAGGAGGGCGGGAGGGTCCGGCGGGCGCAGGAGATCCTCGAGGAGGGTCGCGCTGTCGACGTCTCCCCACTGGAGGTCGTCGATGAAGAGGACGAGCGGCCGGCGGTCGGCCAGGCGCACGAGCAGCTCGCGCAGCGCGGCGAACGCGCGGCGGCGCAGCTCCTGGGAATCGGGGATCGCGAGCACCGCCCGCCGCGCTCGGTTCACCGCCCCGACCTGGCGCACTACCGGGAAGACCCGGGCCAGGGCGAGGATGTCGTGGGGCAGGAGAGCCTCCGCCTGGGCGGACGGGAGGTGCCTCAAATAGCGGCTCAGGGCGTCGACCAGCGCGTCGAGGGCCTTGAAGGGGACCGACTCCCGCTCGTAGCAGCGCCCCGACAAGATGACGGCCTCTCCGTCTTCCGCCCTCAGCTCCTCCAGGAAGTGCCGGACCAGTGCGCTCTTCCCCATGCCCGAGCCGCCATGCACGGCCACGGTCAGCGCTCGGCCTCCCTTCAGGGTCCGGAACGCGTCCCGCAGCGCCTCGAGATGCGCCTCGCGGCCGACGAAAGGCACCGCGACCGGAGGAGCTGCCGGGGCCAGCCCTGCTGCCGCTACCGGCACCGCGACGCCTCTCAGCCGCCGGAGCACTTCGGGCCCCGAGGGGCGCTTCTCGGGATCGCGGCGCAGGAGGTCGCGGCAGAGGGCGTCGAGGTCGCCCGGCACGTCCTGGACCAGCTCGCGCGGGGGCGCCGGCTCGCACCCCTGCTTCTGGCGCATCACCTCCAGCAGGGGGCCCGCGAACGGCAACCGCCCGGTGAGGGCCTGGTAGAGCATGGCGCCGACGTTGTACCAGTCGCTCGCTTCCGTCAGGGGAAGCCCCGCCCCCTGCTCCGGTGACATGTAGGCGGGCGTTCCCACCGCGTCCACGGTGTGCGTATAGTCCGGAGCGAGCTCCGTCACCAGCCCGAAATCGAGAAGCACCACCCGCCCCTCGCGAGTGACCAGGACGTTCAAGGGCTTGATGTCCCGGTGGAGCTTGCCCGCCGCGTGGAGGGCCAGCACACCCTCGGCCAGTTGCGGCAGCGCCTGCCGCAACCGTTCCAGGTTCAAGGCACCCGGGGGACCCGCCTTCCCGGCGCTCGTAACCGCTTGGCCGGGCTCGAAGGCATCGTAGAGACCGGGACCGCTGAGGGACGAGAGGCCGCTCGTGGACTCGCCCTCGTTGGGATAGGTGTCCCCGCGGACGTACCAGAGGAAGTTCACGCCGTCGACGAGCTCCATCGTGAAGAACCACTGCTCGTGGTGCGACGACAGCTCATAGAGGGTCACGAGGTTGGGGTGGGAGACGTCGGCGAGCGCCCGGAACTCCTGCTTGAAGCGGACGAGGGCCTTCGCGGCCACATTGCGCAGGGTCTTGAGGGCTACGGGGATGTTCCGCTCCCGGTCGACGGCCCGATAGACGACTCCGTAGCCGCCCGCGCCCAGCCGTTCCTTGACCACGAACCGAGCGGTCCCGCCGAAGTCCCCGGGGTCGAGGCCGGTCATCACGGCTACCTCGTAAGGGAAGAAGCTATGCTAGCACGTGCCCAAACGGCCCGGAGGCTTCGTCTCCGCGCCCATCCGGCCCGCCGTCCACGCGGTTGGCCTGTTGATCGCCCAGCAGGTCGCGGGCAAGGCGACGCGCGACGCCTTCTTCCTTTCCCAGTTCGACATTACCTCCCTGCCCTTGATGGCGGCGACGTCCGCCCTGCTCTCCCTCTTGGCGGTGCTCGCCTTCGCCCGGGGGATGGCGGCGTTGTCGCCGGCGCGCATGGTGCCCCTCGCCGTGGGGGCGAGCGCCGCCCTGCTCACGGGAGAGTGGGCCTTGAGCGGTCCCTCCCCGCGCCTGGCCGCCGTGGCCGTCTACCTTCACACCACGCTCTTCGGCGCGACCCTCGTGTCCGGGTTCTGGTCCCTGGTGAACGAGCGGTTCGATCCCTACTCGGCCAAACGGGCGGTGGGACCGATCGGAACCGCGGCGAGCCTGGGCGGAACGATCGGGGGCCTGATCACCTGGCAGGCCGCGACCGCCGTGGCCGTCCCCACCATGCTCCTCGCCATGGCCGCCCTGAACGTCCTCTGTCTCGCGCCGTTGCTCCGGCTTCGACCCCCGAAGGCCATGCGCGGGGGCAGGGTCGAGGCCGAGGGCGACCCCTCCGGCCTGCGGCTGATCCACGACTTCCCCTACCTCCGCAACCTCGCCCTCGTCGTCGGCCTGTGCGCCTTCGTGGAGGCGCTCGTGGACTATGTGTTCAACGCGGGCGCGAAGGCGGCCTTCCCGAGGGGCCCGCAGCTCATGGCGTTATTCGCGCTCTTCCACACGATGGTCGGCCTGCTCGCGCTGGTGGTACAGGCAACCCTCGCCCGTGTCTCCCTGGCCCGGCTGCGGCTCCCGGGCACCCTGGCGGTCCAGCCCGCCGTCGTCGCCCTGGGGGGGCTGCTCGTCCTCTCCTTCCCTCGCTTCTGGACCACCATCCTCCTCCGCGGGTCCCAGGCCGTGCTTCGCAACTCGCTCTTCCGCTCGGCCTACGAGCTCCTCTACACTCCGCTGCCGCGGGAGTGGAAGCGCCCGACGAAGGTCATCGTCGACGTCGGGTTCGACCGGGTGGGGACGGCGGCCGGCAGCGGGGCCGTGATGGTGGTGCTCGGTCTGACGACCGGGATGCCGGATCGCGTGCTCATCGCCCTCGCCGCAGCCGCGGCTGCCTTGACCCTGGCCCTGCTTCGGCGCGTTCAGCGAGACTACCTTGACGCCCTGGAGAAGGGCCTGCGCGAAGGCGACTACGACGCGGACAGCAGCGCCCACCCCGAGGCGCGGCCCGCGGAGGCGGCCTCGGCGCAAGGTCGCGTCGCGACGCCCCTGCCACCGGCCCCGCCCGATCCGCTCGTGCAGGTGACCTCGGATCTGCTCTCGGGGGATCCCGAGCGGATCCGACGGGTTCTCCGCCGTGACGAGACCCTCGACCCCCGCCTCGTCTCCCACGTCATCCGGCTCCTGGCCCAGGACGACCTCTTCGCGGACGTCGCCTCTGCCCTCAGGATCGCGGCCCCCCGCTCCACGGGCCAGCTCCTCGACGCGCTGCTCGACCCGACCCTCGACCCGGTGGTGCGGCGCCGGATACCCCGCGTCCTGAGGGCCACGCCCACCCAGCGAGCGGCCGACGGGCTGCTCCAGGGCCTCCGCGACGAGCGATTCGACATCCGCTACCGGTGTGCCCAGGCCCTGGTGAAGCTCCGTGGGCAGAACCCGGCTCTCCGGCTGCCCCGACAGGAGATCATCGCGGCCGCCCTGCGCGAGATCGAGACCGGACGCCGGGGTGGCCGCAGCCTCGACCACGTCTTCTCGATCCTCTCCTTGCTCCTGGAGAGGGAGCCCCTGGTGATCGCGCTCCGGGTCCTGCGCGGGGATGACCCGGCGCTCCGTGGCACGGCCCTGGAGTACCTCGACAACGTGCTGCCGGACCCCGTCCGCGAGAAGCTGTGGCCGCAGCTCGGCGCGCCCGAGCGCCCGGCGCCGAGCGGGCTATCCATCGAGGAGATCCGCGACAACCTGCTGCGCTCCACGGCCTCCGCGGCCCTGCGGCGGTCGACGGGCAGGAAGCGCTGAGCGGGACCGGCCCTCAGCGCTGGGCGACGTGCCGGGCGCGGTCGAACCCGTCCCGGGCCTCGAGGAAGCGGCGTGCGGCCTGGGCGAATGCGCCTTTCGCAAAGAGCGCTTCTCCGTCCTTGGCCTGCCCCGCAGCCAGCGAGAAGGCCTCGAGCGCGCCGGCCTTCACGCGGTCGGCGCCGCTGCGAGCCTCGACCATCAGGCGACGCGCTTCCTCGGCCCGGCCCCGGAAGCTGCCGTCGAGGGGACCCGCCAGCTCCTCGACGGAGGAATGGCCCGGGCTGGCGGAAAGCACCCGCCACAGTGCCTCCGCGGCGTTGTCGAGGTCTCCGGCGTTGAGCGCGCTCTTCGCTTCTGCAGCCGCATCGTCGAGCTGCTTGAGCACCCCCCGCGCCTGCTCGAAGACCTGCTTCGCATCGGCGCTCTGCGGATCGAGCTTCAAGGCCCGCTCCGCCTGGGTGGCCGCCGCCGCATAGTTCTTGTCCTCGAGCTTCTTGCGCGCGAGCTGCACCTGGTTCGCCACCAGGGCCTCGGTCAGGGCCCCGATCTGCTGGCCGGCTCCGGAGCTGGTGGCTCGCGTCGGGGCGGTCGTCGAGGGACGGGCCAGCAGGAAATAGAGGCCCGCGAGGACGACGGGGACGAAGGCCGCCCCCAGATAGACCGGCCAACGCGGCCGCGCGGGGCGGCGCCGCCCCACCTGCGTGCTCGACCGCCCGGTCAGGGTGGCGGGGACGCGCTTCGTCCGCTCGGGCTCGGGGGCGCGCGAGGCGTCGAGGGCCACCGCCCCCATGACCCTGCTCTCGACCGGGCCTGGCGACGCCGCCCGCCGGCCGTCGACGGCAGGCTCCATCAGCGTGGCTTCCGCAGCGTGGGGACCGAGCTCGGATTCGAGAGTGGCTTCGTCTTCCCTCCCCTCGGCCATGACCTGGCGCACGGCGCGCACGGCGTCCCGAAGCTGCTCCGCATTCTGGAAGCGTCGGGTGGGGTCCTTCAAGAGGGCCCGCTCGACCAGCTCGACCAGGATGGTCGGCACATCCACCCAGTGGCGCAGGGGCTCCGGCTGGTCCTGCAGCACGTGGAAGAGGACCGTGTGCATGGAGTCGCCGTCGAACGGCCGGCGGCCCGAAAGCAGCTCGTAGAACACCGCTCCCAGCGAGAAGGTGTCGGAGCGGGCGTCCACCTTCTCGCCCCGGACCTGCTCCGGAGACATGTAATGTGGAGTGCCCATGACCATCCCCGTCCGCGTCATCGACGAGCTGCTGAGTCGGGCCAGGCCGAAGTCCAGGATCTTGACCTGGCCGGTGGGCTGGACGTGGATGTTGGCCGGCTTCAGGTCGCGGTGGACGAGGTCGTTCGCGTGGGCAAAGGCCAGCCCGTCGCAGATCTGATCCATGATGTCGAGCTTCTGCTGAAGGTCCCCGAGGGAGTGGCTCCCGATCAGGTCCTTGAGGTCCCGCCCCTCGAGGAGCTCCATCGCCATGTAGATCTTTCCCTGCTCCTCCCCGAAGTCGTAGACGGTGATGATGTTGGGATGGTTGAGGAGGGCCGCGGACTGGGCTTCGCGGAGGAAGCGCTTGCGGATCTCCTCGTCGGCGCCAAGACTGGCGGTGATGGTCTTGACCGCCACGAATCGGTTCAGGAAGGGGTCGTGGCCCTTGTAGACCTCCCCCATGGACCCCTGACCAATCTTGGCGAGCACCCGGTACTTGCCGATCTGTTCGAGCTGCATCTCGCCTCGAGCCACGCTGCGACCACGCCAATGCGACAGACCCGACCGGAGGGAGCGACGCAAATGGTAACACGCCGGGAAGGCGTCTGCTAGCCCCCTGCCAAACCGCGGGTTTCTTGACACTTCCCGCCGAGGGGACCAGACTATGTCTACCCTCCGTTTGAGTGCCGGAAACACGCGGCCCGAGTCCTCGCTTCCCCGCAACGAGCCTCGGTGCCGAGATTTGGGAGGCCAAATGTCGAAGAAGGTGGTGCTGCTCGCGGCTTCATGCGTCTTGATCGCCGCCACGGCACGGAGCGACGACCGGCTGGCATTCTTGATCCCAAACCTTTACGGCGAGCAGGGGCTCAAGGTCGACAGCGCAGCCCTCATCACCAACCCCGACGGTTCCCTGTCGACCCATTCCGCCCACTTCAACAGCGCCTTCCAGGCGGAGTTCACCCAGTTCAACATCGCGCTCGCGGCCCAACTGGCCGCGATTCCCCTGCCCTCTCCGGCGTCCGGCTTCACCTACAGCCTCGATCCCGGCCTCGGGGTCCTGAAGCGCTCCACCCAGAGCTTCGGCCCCATCTACACGGAGCGGGCGGACACCATCGGCAAGCACAAGTTCTCGGTGGGGATCAACTACCAGCGCTTCTCCTTCGACACCATCGAGGGCGTGGACCTCGGCGGCGTTCCCGCGGTCTTCACCCACGACAACCCCGCGCCGGGCGGGCGCGCGGACGTGGTCAGCACGGCAAACTCCATCGACATCTCCGTGGACCAGGCCACAGCGCTCTTCACTCTGGGCCTCCTGGACCGCCTGGACGTCTCCCTGGCCGTTCCCATGGTCCGGGTGGACATGAGCGTGGTCTCGAACGCGACCATCTACCGGATCGGCTCTTGCCCGGGCGGAATCGGGACGGTGCCGTGCAGCCCGGCCACCCACTACTTCGCGGACCCCGCGGTGGCCGGCGGCTTCGGCAACCACAAGGCCTTCGTCAAGTCTGGACGGGCGAGCGGAATCGGGGACCTGGTCGTGCGCCTCAAGGGCACCGCGATCAAGACCGGCCATACTGGGCTCGCCCTGGGGGCCGATGTCCGCCTGCCCACCGGGGACGAGAACAACCTGCTCGGCTCGGGGGCCGCCGCCGTCAAGCCTTTCCTGGCCTTTTCCTTCGGCGCCGGAAAGGTGGCGCCCCACCTCAACGCGGCCTACTCCTGGAACGGCAAGAGCGTGCTGGCCGGCAACGTGCGCACGGGCGAGAAGAAGAGCCTACCCAACGAGTTCGTTTTCGCCGGGGGCCTGGATTGGGGGGCGGCCGACCGCTTGACCCTGGCGTTCGACGTGCTGGGCCGACGGGTGATCGATTCCCCGCGGCTCCAGTCCCAGACCTTCACCGCTCTCGACGGGCACACCACGCTACCCGACATCCATTTCCTGCCTTCCGCCTCCTTCAACGTCCTCAACGGGAGCTTCGGGCTGAAATTCAACCCGACCGGAAAGCTGCTCGTCGACCTCAACGTGCTCGTCAAGCTGAACGATGCCGGTCTTCGGGCCAAGGTGACGCCGTTCTTCGGCGTGGAGTACAGCTTCTAGCGGCTTACTGGCCGATTTCCCGGATCGTCCAGCCCTCGGGGCCCTTGGCCATCGTGAGCAGTTGCTGGAACACGAAGGGATTGCCGTCGATGGTGTCCTGCCGCGACACCCGCACCTTCGCCTCGGCCCCGGCCAACTGGATCGAGCTGATGGTGACGTTCACCTTGTAAGTCTTGTACTGCTTGAAGATCGCGCGCCAGCGCTTCTCCTCGTCCGCCGAGAGGTTGGGCTTGACCGCGCGGAACATCGCGATGTCCTTGGCCTGGATGGCCTTCGCGTAGTCGTCGACGACCTTCTTGACGAGGACGGTTTCGTCGCCGGCGCCGGTGGTCGGTGGGGTGGTGGGGAACAGGGTCGCGGGCGCCGTTGGTGTGGGAGTGGGCGCCACGGTCGACGGAGTGACGACTGCGGGAAGGGTCACCGGCACGCCGCTGGACGCGACCACGGGCGGAGGGGTGCGCCGGGCCAGGGCCTGCTGGGCCTCGGCCGCGCGCAGGGCTTTGGCGAAGCCGTCGCGGCCTTCCAGGAACTTCCGGGTCGCCACCGCGAACTGCCCGCCGGCAAAGAGCCGTTCGGCCTCGCGGCCCGCGGCCACCGCCTCGGCAAAAGGCTTCTGGGACCCGGCCTGCCCCCGCTCCGCATCGGCGCGCGCCTCACCCGCCGCCTTGCGCGCGTCCTCCGCCTGTCCCCGGAAGTACTGGTTGAGCTTGGCGGCGAGCTCGCCCGCCGCCGGGTGGCTGGGGTTGATCGAGAGGAGCTTGGCCAGGGCGCGGGAGGCGGTGTCGGTGTCGCCCGCCTGAACCGCCGCTCGCGCCTCGCCCACCGCATCGTCGGCCTCCTTCAGGATGGCGCCCGCCCTTTCCACGACCTGTCGGGCTTCTGCGTTCTGCGCGTCCAACTTCAGCGCCTGCTGGGCTTGAGAGATCGCTCCTGCGTAGTCCTTGTCCCGCAGGCTCTCCTGGGCGAGCTCCACCTGGCTGGTCACCAGGGCATCCGTGAGAGCGCCGACCTGCTCCGTGGACACGGCGGGCGGGGACGGAGGCTGGGCACGGCTACGCCACAGCCAGAAGCCTCCGGCCAGGACGAGGACGAGCGCGCCCCCGACACCCGTGTACAGCGCCGCACGCGATGCGCCCGGCTCGGCGCCGCGGGCTCCGGGTGGAAGGGTGTCGGAAGGACCCTGCTTCTTCCGGCCGATCGAGCTGCCGGGGCCGGTCCCTTTCCTGATCCGGGAGTACGTGGATGGAGAGCTGACGCTCAGGCCGCGGCGTGACGCGTCACGGGCCGTGGGCGGACCCACCGGGGCTCCGCTCCGTCCGACCGGGGGGATCCCCGATACCGTAGGCGCGTCGAGAATGGCGGTCGCCTCGGCGTCGTCCGACGGCTCGAGCAGCTCCAGCCCTTCGGCCTCGTCGAGCTGTCCGCCCAGCACCTGGGCCACGACCACGAGGGCCAGCCTCATCTCCCCGGCGTTGCGGAAGCGGTGGCCCGCGTCCTTGGCCATCGACCTCTCCAGCAGACGAACCAGGGTCTCCGGAAGGTCCGACGCGAACCGGCGCGGGGGCGCGGGCTCGCTCTCCGCGACCCTCCGCAGGATGGAGTGGAGCGATCCCGCGTCGAAGGCCTTCCGACCGGTGAGGAGCTCGTAGAAGACGGTCCCCATGGAGAACACGTCCGAGCGGGCGTCCGCCTTCGCTCCCTTCACCTGTTCCGGCGACATGTAGTTCGGGGTGCCGACGCTGGTGCCGGTGGCCGTCATCTCCGAGGGACCCAGCCGGGCCAGGCCGAAGTCCATGATCTTCACGCTGCCGTTCGGCTGCACATGGATGTTGGCCGGCTTGAGGTCCCGATGGATCACGCTCTTGGCGTGGGCGAAGGCAAGCCCGTCGCACACCTGCTCCATGATCCGGAGCTTGTCGTCCAGGTGGGCAGCCGCGGGGCTGCCGATGAGCTGCCGCAGGTCCTGGCCCTCCAGCAGCTCCATGGCCATGTAGACGCGGCCCTGCTCCTCACCGAGGTCGTAGACGGTGACGATGTTCGGATGGTTCAGGCGAGCCGCAGACTGGGCCTCGCGCAGGAAGCGCTTGCGGGTCTCGCTGTCCGCGCCCAGGCTGGGAGAGATGGTCTTTATGGCGACGAAGCGGTTGAGGATGGGGTCATGGGCCTTGTACACCACGCCCATGGAGCCTCGCCCGAGCTCGTGGAGGACCTTGTACTTGCCGATCGTGTCGAATTCCACCTGCAAGGGGCTCGTTTTCGGGATGTTAGCACGATACCATCCCGCAAGCCTCGCCCCCGCAGCAGCAAGTCCTTGCCCCTGATCGTCTTCCTGGGCCTCTGCTCCAAGAAGAGTGAGACCCGATTGACTCCGACCACGGATGGAAGGAGCCGCGGAGCGCGTGATCTGGAGCATACCCGTCTACCGTTTTCGTCGGTAGAATGCCGGGAGAGATTTGGGGTAGCCGCTTCTCGAGAGCAGGCCGAGCCCCCGCGCGCAAGCCGGGTCGGGCTCCTCAGGGCAGCGTGGCCTTCCCGTTCGAAGGAGGACGACCATGTTTGCCGGATCCCAGTCGGCCGGACGGCTGCCCACGCTCACCCTGACGCTCGCCTTGTCGACCGCCCTGCCCGCTGCGTCGGCCTTCGCCGCGACCCCGGAGCTTCCCCGCGCCTACGTAGACACCACCTACGTCCCCCCCACCGGGGCGACGCTGTTCGTGCCCGCCGGGGGCAACCTCCAGGCCGCCCTGGATGCGGCCCACCCGGGAGACGTCGTCACCCTGCAACCCGGGGCCACTTTCACCGGCACCTTTACCCTTCCGGTCAACGCCGGGACGGGCTGGATCATCGTCCGCTCCGCGGCTCCCGACAGCAGCCTGCCCGCGGCGGGGGCTCGCATCAATCCCTCCTACGCCCCGGTCCTTCCCAAGATCGTGAGCCCCGGTACGGGTCCGGCCCTGCAGACGGCCCCCGGGGCCCATCACTTCCGATTCATCGGCGTGGAGTTCACGGTGGCGCCCGCGGTGACCCAGAACTACGGTCTGGTTGCCCTGGGGGACGGCTCGGCCGCCCAGAACAGCCTCAGCCAGGTTCCCCACCACTTCATCCTGGACCGGGTGTACATCCACGGAAACAGGACGGTCAACCTCCAGCGAGGAGTCTCTCTCCAGAGCGCCACCTCGGCGGTCATCGACTCCTACGTCTCCGACTGTCACCAGCTCGATGCAGACGCCCAGGCCATCGCGAGCTGGAACGGTCCTGGGCCCTTCAAGATCACGAACAACCACCTGGAAGCGTCCACCGAGAACGTGCTCTTCGGAGGTGCTGACCCTGCCATCCCCAATCTGGTCCCTTCCGACATCGAGGTACGGGGCAACCACCTCTTCAAGCCCCTCTTCTGGAGGATCGGGAACCCGTGCTACGCGGGCACCGCCTGGTCGGTCAAGAACCTCTTCGAGCTGAAGAACGCGCAGCGAATCCTGGTCGACGGCAACATCTTCGAGAGCAACTGGCTCCATGCCCAGAATGGCTTCGCCATCCTCTTCACCGTGCGCAACCAGAACGGGAGCGCTCCCTGGTCGGTGGTCCAGGACATCACCTTCACCCGCAATATCGTGAGACACACGGGATCGGGGGTGAACGTCCTGGGGGTGGACAACAACTACCCCAGCCAGCAGACCAGGCGCATCCTGATCAAGGGGAACCTCTTCGAGGACGTGAACGGCGCCATGTGGGGCGGCGACGGGAGACTCTTCCAGATGCTCGACGGGGCGGCCGACGTGGTGATCGACCACAACACCGCCTTCCAGGGTGGTAGCGTCATCATGGCCTCGGGTCCCCCCGATCTCGGCTTCGTCTACACGAACAACCTGGCCCCGAACAACCAGTACGGAGTGGCGGGAGACGGAACCAGCGGGAATCCCCTTTTGACGCTCTCCACCTACTTCCCCGGCGCGTTCTTCAGCAACAACATCCTCACGGGCGGGAACATCCTTTCCTATCCGCCGGGCAACTTCTTCCCCGCTTCCTGGTCCACCGTGGGCTTCGTCGATTTCGCCGGGGGGAACTATCGGCTGGCCGGCGCCAGCCCCTACAAGTACGCCGGCACCGACGGCCAGGACGTGGGGGCGGACATCGACGCTCTCCAAGCGGCCACCGCGGGCGCGATCGGGGCGGGCGGCTCCCCGCAGGAGGGCTTCTACACCGTCCCTCCCACCCGGCTGCTGGACACGCGCTTGTCGGGACCCAACGGGGGACCGGCGCTGGTGGCCGGGACCGATCGGATCTTCGCGATCGCCGGCCAGTGCGGGATCCCCTCCACCGCCAAAGCGGTGTCCGTGAACGTAGCGGTGACGGGGGCGGTCGCGGCCGGCAACCTGACCCTCTATCCCGCCGGAACTCCGCGGCCGCCGGTGTCCGCGATCAACTACGTGGCGGGCCAGACGCGGTCCAACAACGCGATCATCCCCCTGAACACGCTCGGACAACTGGCGGTGTATTGTTCCCAGGCGTCAGGCACCGCGCAGGTCATCCTGGACGTCAACGGCGTTTTCCAGTAGACCCTTGTTCGCTGTCGCGCAAGAGAGACGACCAATGAAGAAACCGCATGTCGTCGCCGTCATGCTCCTGGCAGGAGGGTGCTCGGGCGTGCCACCGATCCCCCCTCCGACCCCCACGCCGCCGCCGGCCACGCCATATGACTGTTCGGCGCCACCCGCGATCACCGGACTCATCTCCGTCAGGAACTCCCTCCCAGGGAGGTACATCGTGGTGTTGAAGCGTCGCCCGAGCAGCATGTTCGTGAAGCAGGCCGTCCAGTCTCTCGCCGCCCAGTACAAGGTCAAGGAGGTGAACGTCTTCTCGGCTGCGATCCATGGCTTCAGCGTCGTCACGGACGTGAAGACCGTCCTGAAGATCGCGGCTGATCCCCAGGTCGAGTACGTGCAGGAGGAGGGCGTCAAGAGCGTCCCCAAGCCGATCGCCTCCAAGGTGGTCCCGAGGGCCGGAGTTGCGTGGGGACTCGACAGGGTGGATCAGCGTGACCTTCCCCTCGACGGCAGGTACGAACCCGGGGCGAGCGGGACGGGCATCCACTTCTACGATATCGACACCGGTCTCGACGCGGCGCATTCCGAGTTCACGGGCCGGACGGGGAATTGCTTCAGCACGGTCGTCTTCCGCGGCTGCGACGATGCTCACGGGCACGGTACGCACACCGCGGGCACGGTCGCGGGCACCACCTGGGGTATCGCCAAGCGGGTCACCATCCACGCCGTCCGCGTCCTCGACGAGAACGGGAGCGGCAGCGACAGCGACGTCATCAAAGGGCATCGACTGGGTGACGCAGGAGGTCAAGGCGAACGGCTGGCCGGCGGTGGCGAACATGAGCCTGGGCGGGTCCGCCTCGCCCGCCTTGGATCAGGCGGTCTGCAACTCCATCGCGGCGGGGGTGGCGTACGCCATCGCGGCGGGGAACGACAGCACCGACGCCTGTGATTCATCCCCGGCCCGGGTGGTGCAGGCGATCACCCTTGCCGCGAGCGACGATGGCGACCATGCCGCCTCGTTCACCAACACCGGCCGCTGCACCGACTTGTTCGCGCCCGGCGTGGACGTGGAGTCGGCCAAGGCAGGGGGCGGCTCCGTCACCTACAGCGGGACCTCGATGGCGACGCCTCACGCCACCGGTGCCGCGGCCCTCTTCCTGGAGCGCCATCCCGGCTCGACTCCCGCCCAGGTCGCACAATGGATCGTCGACCACGCGACCTCGGGGAAGATCGGCGGCACCGGTGGCTCGCCGAACAAGCTGCTCTACGTCAAGGAACCCTAGAGGCCACTAATCCTCGTCCAGCCCCTTGTCCTCGTTCTCCTTGGCCTTTCGGGGCCATGAGTCGAGGCTCACCAGGACTCACCGAAGCGGCGTAGCAGCGACTTACGTCCGCCGCTCCCCCACCGAGGACCACCGAAGCACTCCGGCCCTGGACACTCGGTGGACACCACCCCGAGACGCGGCGGTCCTCGCCAGGCGCGACGTTCACGGCCCGAGGCTGTGCCCGCCGTTCACAGGTCCTCGGGTTTCAGACCCGTCGCCCTGCCGATTCTTGCAAGCATGGGCGGATGGATCTCTTCGCTGTCGTGGAAGGCAAAGACGAAGTCCGGCCGTCCCTCGCGTTCGAGCACGCGATGAGAGCCGCCCTTCCTCCTCGTCGTACGCTTGGGAAGCCAGCCGATCCGGAGGAGGGCCGCGTAGACCCGCCTGGCCTTGCTAGCGGGCCAGCGCGGCTTGGCGGGCAGCGGCAAACCTGACGCCGCCGAACGTTCGTGGCTCGGTCGGCCGGCCGGTCAGCGGGTCCTCGTTATGCTTGAGACGATCGGCGAGGACCTCGAAAGCGAGCGCCTGTGCACGGCGGAACGCCTCTGCCTTGGTGCTTCCGTAGACCATGACGCCCGGAATGCTGACGACCTCGGCGATCCACCTCCCAGTCTCGCGCTCTTCCTCCAGCTCGACCGCAAGGACCAGACGCCTGGTATCGCGAGAGTCGAGCAGCGCCGCAACGGCTGATCGCTTCCGTGGCATGGGGCTCCTCCTTCCTCCTCGCCCTCCCCGCCCGAACGGGAAGGCCACCCCATTGGTGCGTCCCGGGCGACGACTAGTGGACGCCTACAGAACGATCTTACACCCTGCTGACACTGTGTCGACCGGTGGTCCACAGACAACCTGATCGCTCCGCCCTCTCGCTTCGCCCATGACGGCGGCCCTGTCCTCGTTCCCTCCGAACCTACACCCCGCGGACCCGCATAGATAGCGGGCCAAGCGGACGCGGTGTCCTCGAAGTGTCCAAGTGAGGACCCTCCAAGAGCACTCCGGACCCACCACCAATGGGAAATCGCCCCGTGGAGTGACCTCCGCCGGCCGTCCCCTCGCCACGGCCTGAGCGCGCTCAAGGGCGCCCTGGCTCGCATCGAGGAAGGCCAGAACTGGACGGAGACCCTGTTGTGGCCCGAAGGCGTGGCGTTGCGTGCGCGTCAGGCGGATCTGATCGGGGGCTCTCGGGCAGCGGGTACCGTGACCTGGCGGGGGCCCTAGCAGGCGAAGGGACAGGCCAACAACAGTGAGGGCCAGGGCATTCTCCCGCCCGATACCGCCGGCCGAAGCCCACCTAGGCGCGCACCCTCTCAAGAGGCTGCCGCCACACGGATTCCCAAACCGCGGACCAGCGTTTCACCCAATCCGGCTCTAGTGCCAGAGGAGGGAGAGTCATGAGCATCAACGGCGCGTGGGATCTCCTCGCAAACGCCGACCGAGTCCTCGGAGGCGACGGCCCTGGAGACGCGAAGGTCCGGCTGCTCAAGGTGTATGAGGAAGACCTGTACCTCTTGGGCTGGGAGATCCCGGAGGGCTCGGAACTCCGCGCGGAGTGGGAGGCCATCGACGCGGCGATGACGGCGAAGCCCAAGCCGAGCAGCGAGGAGCGGAGCAGCTTCGCCGTAACGCGTCGCGGCCATGACCGAGGTCGAGGTGCAGGAGGTGATCGCGAAGATCCTCCACCTGCGGAGCAGGGTAGCGGTGGCTGGGGGACGGTGAGCGTGACCACGTGACGACGATCGAAACGTTCGTCCTCGTCTTCCTGTCCGTGGCCATGCTGAAGGTCATCGCCTTCGCCTTCCGAAACCTCGCGAGCTACGTCAAGCGGCGCCCTCCTGCCCGGATTGACGATCCTCTTGGACAAGCGCGAGATGGTCTTGAAGCCGCGGCGGACACGACGCCGACCGTTACGGCCCTCGCTACCATCGTCGCCAGCAGTCACCCCTTGCTGAAGGTCGCCGTCGCGGTCCAGAACTATCTTTTGTCCGGTAATGGCGCTCGCGTGATGTTCAACACGCTAGAGGGCGAGATTCGAGACCAGCAAGAGGTCACCGACGCGCATCAGGACACTCTTGACCGGCTTGAGTCTCCGGCGTTCGTCAGGGCCGTAGCCATTGCCGTCGAATCCACGCGCCGCTGACCCAAGCATGGTAGGGCGGTTCGGCCGCATCCTGGGTCGGTCTGCGAAGTCGTCCGATCTTCGCGCGGGAGACGACGCCGCAGGGTTCATCCGTGACCTCTCCCGGCTCACCGAGCGCGAGGTCGAAGCGGCAAAGATCCTAGACGTTGCTCACAAGGACATATGGCCAGACCCCGACGCAAACCGATACACCGAGCGTTTCGCGGCACTCATGAGGAGCGTCCAAGAGGGCAACATCGAGCGGGATGACTTCTACTCTCGTTGCTTGAAGCTGGGCGGCTTCGGCTTGGTGATTGAGGTCGAACGAAACACGTCGCGGATGGCCCCGAGCGAGCACTGCTTTCGCCTGACGAGTCGTGGTCATGATCTGCTCGACCTCATCCGCGAGAGTCCTTCCCCCGCTTTAGGGGAGTAGCAGCAGGGCTCGGACCGCTCCGACGACGAGGGCCGGCACGTCCTCCTCGCGCTTGTCGGGGGCGAGCGGGCAGTACTCCTTCCGGTATCGGTGGAACTCCGTGCCGTCCTCCCGAGTGGACAAAGGGCGAGGGACGGTGAGTCTGGGGCCGTGGGCGGCGCGCTACACGCGCGGAAGGGCGGATCTAAACGAGGCCCTAACTGGCCAGGCGTTCCAGTTCCGAGACGACGCGGTCAAGCTCCTCGCCAGGAAGCCGGTACCCCCTCCTTGAAGGCCGAGGTCAAGGCACGGTAGTACCAGAGAGTCCCGTCCCGGCGACCGTTGAAGCGTTCCCAGAGAGGCTCACCGAGCCCACGGTAGTCCGCGAGGATGGCGCGGGCGTTGTGGAGCTTGTCGGCCGCCGACACGCGCAGGACCGCCCGGCTAGCAGATCGGAGGTGGGCGATGTACCTCTCCTTCCGCTCTCGCCAGGGTGGCTTGGGTATCGTCTCGGCGTCCGTGCAGCCTTCTACGATGCGGGCGACGTGGTCACCGAAGCGGCGGTGGATCTCCTCCAGCCTGTCACGGCCTCCCTGGTCTTCTACAGCGTCGTGCAGGAGGGCAGCGATTGCCTCGTCCTCGCCGCCACCGTCCTCCAGGACCAGCGAGCACACCGCAAGGAGATGAGAGACATATGGGATGGAGGTGCCCTTTCGGCGCTGTCTCCTGTGCACCTCGGCCGCGTAGCGCAGGGCTTCGCCAAAGCGATCTGTTAGGGCCTGAGTCTGGGCAGCCTGGCTTCGCATGCCCCATTCTCTCCTTTGGGACTGCGCCGAGCGTAGCTGGCTGCGAGGTCCGGCGTCAGGGAAGCCGGCGAGCCTCGGGCAGACCAAGCGCCGCCTTCTTCGCCTCCGCTTCGATAGCAGCCGCCTCCAGCTTCTCCAGGGCCTCCATAGGCAGCGTGCCCAGCACGGCGAGGACGTTGACCGTCACCTGGGGTGCCTGCTCACGGTCGGCCTTGTCCTGCTCGTCCTGCCCGATCGGCCGCCCGTCCACCATGTCGCGGATTGCCTTGAATGCTTGCACGTTCCCGCTGATGCCCTGTGCGCTTCAACCAACCGACGGAGGTTCGTACCTGCGCCGTCGTCGGTGGCTTCCTCAAGCAGTTCCAGCAGTTCGGCCCTCAGCGAACGGCGGTCGCGGATACCGCGTGGCCTGCCCGCCAGGTTGCCTGAGACCCCCTTTGGGAATGGCCGGCCGCGGGGCTTGCCCTTCGCTGGTCTCTTGCTGATCTGATCAGCTACGGTAGCGACGGTCGGCTCGTTCGGTGCGCCCATGGGGCGACCGCGGCCAAGGCCAGGCGAAAGACGCCTTCTGGACTTCTCCATGGCTGATTCTAAATCGACAGGAGACCCACGAACCGCTCCTTTGGCAGATGGGACTGCCTAAGCAGCACCCGAAGAGCGTCCTCAACGAGCCCTTTCTCCCTCCCCACCAAGATGAAGCAGGCATGTGACACGTACCCGATGCCCGGCAGCCCCTCCGCGGCCAGAATTGACAGCTTCCTCTCCAGACTTGCCCGCTCCCCACCGCGGGGCACGCTCTGATCGAAAACTAGGGTCAGCGCCTTTGGGCGGGCGGCGATGGCGGCCAGCTCGTCAGCATAAAGATACGCCGGCTCTCGTCTATGGCCCAACCGCCCGAGGAAGAGCCCAGTGTCGGGGTCAAGAAAAAGGTGAGTTGAGCAGGCACGGGCCGCTGCGAAATAAGTCGCGCGGTCGCTGTGGGTCGATAGGACCTCACACGATATGAGGGACACGCCCAGAAGAGAGGACAAGGTCTCGGCCTCAGCGATTGTGACCTCCTCGGTGAACATCGGATGCGCGGACCAAGGGCCACAGTGGGCTAGCCATCGCAGAAGACTCTGCTTCACGACGTCGAACGAATCACCAAGGAATCTCACGTGCATCGTGCACCATGCGCGGACGCGGACCAGGCGAGCGAAGCGAGGGGCGCAGCCGGCTTCGATCACCGCATTCGTGAGCCAATGGGACACGGTTCATGATCGCATCAAGATAGCGTCCACTTTGTCGAGGACCGATTGCCACAAGGTGGATGAGTCAGCGTTCAAGAGATCGATCCCAACAAAGTCATCGAACGGATAGCAGATGGCCCTCGCGCGCTCAAGTCGGATGCCCACGCCAGCTCGCGCAAACACCATGATGCCGTGTAGCCGGGGACCGAACGCCTGCTTCACGTGGAGCATGTCGAATGCACGGCATTTGAACTGATCGGTGACCGCGGACATGTGTTTGACTTCGATGCTGACGTACTCGCGTGCCCCTTGCGATGAGCCGGAACGCTGGTAGTCCAACAGGATGTCGGACTTGTGGGAGAGCCCCGTGCCGCTCGAAAGCTCATAGTCGAGCCCCTTCTCCACAGCGCAGTTGCCGGAGATCGCGGGCCGGTCGATCGTGAAACTTGCAGTGGGGCCGTCGCCCCGCCAGGAGTCCCGAGTCCCCAGCCGCCCGTAGAGGGCCCTCATCAGCGAGTCTTGGATATCAGCTTCCGACATGATTCACGCATGCCCTTTTTCAGTCTGGAAGGAAGCTGCGAGTCTACACCCGCGCGGCCTCCGCCCCTGCAAGCGGGCGCCCGTCCATTGCCGCACGGCCCTTCTCAAGCGCATCCCCGGCGTAGCCCAAGGCGAGCAAGGCCCGGCTCCAGGTTGCCGGCGAGGGCGGGTCGGGCCGGCCGTGTTTCCACTGCGGCGGGGCTACCGGGACTCGGACGTGTCCGTATAGACGATAGCGGTACACCGTGTAGTGTTCTCGCTCGCAGCCGCGTAGACGGCACCGAGCAACATGCCTCCGTCTTCCTTCTGGCCAGCACTCAGTAGAATCACGGCGTCAGCCCCCAAGGCGCGAGCCTGGGCGATCATCTTCAGGGTCAAGTCCGTGATGCTGTCATGCGACAAGGCTTCGTCCGCCGTGATGAGGGCGATCTCTTTGTACGGTCGCGCTACCGCCTGAGGGCTGGTGAACACGTCCAGATCACCGACTTTCGGCGTGCGCGTAACCTGATCGAACCGGGCCACCTTCACACTTGCAGCGCAACCGCTCACCACAACGCACGCCGCGATGATCGACGCTGTCACCAATCGGCTCATTGGCCTTGCGCGGTTCCGTCTAGAACTCGTCGATCTTGGCGACCTTGCCTTCCCTGAACGTAATCACGCGCGTCTTCAAGTCAGCGAGTTCGTACATCCACTTCTCCAGCGGCACGTCGGCGGCCAGGTCAACCTGCTTCTGCTTTGGTTCTCCGAAGATGGCGAACACCGTCGTCTTTTCCATTCCAACTAGGACTTTTTTCTGCGCTGCGGCCTCAGCCCATTCCGGCGACATGCCCTGCAGAGCGGCCACCGCCTTCAGCGAGGACGCATCTAGGAGCGGAGCGACAAACTGAATCATGTGGTTAGCGTCAGCGAGTTCGTCGCACGAAATGGGGCGATTGAATCGGAGATTGACCCGAGAGCCGCCAGCGGCCTTTGCGCCCGACTTACGAGCCTGTTGCTCGCGTCTGGTATCTCCCAGATGGTCCATGAAGCTGCCGAACCCTCCACCGTTGAGTTGGATCTCAAGGAGGTCCTCCTTCAGCTTGACTTGGTTGACCGTCCCGGGTTGGTCGATGTCGATTCCGATGCCAGTGCCCTTGATTCGGCGCGACGTATCTTTCGGATCCCAGTTGCCGTCCAGTGTCAGATCGATGCCTCGCGCTGATGCCGGAAACGTGACCTTCGCGATCAGCCGCCTGTTCAGCAGTAAGTCTTCGAGTTGTTTGTTACAGGCTGGAATGGTGTCCTTGCGGATCTGTGCAAGGGCTGTGTCGCCGGCTGCGGCAAACAAGGAGACGACAAGTAGGAGCCTCACCGTTGTGACACACATGTCTCCAACCTCCGTGAAAAAAAGGGTACGCCTAACGTCAAGGCCGAGATGATGGGCTACTCGCGTGGACCAGAGGATACGCCGAACGTCACGGGTTCGTCACCCTGCGTGCGATGATAGCGAGTAGTGCGGTTCTAATCCCGGGCTCCTTGCCAATGCTCTCGATGTGCGTACAGCGAAGTGCTGGCCTGGAGGCGTCCGCCCGGTTCGTGGCTGCGCCTCTCCCGGCTGCGCCGCTACCGCTGTATGGCGTGCGGCGTGGTCATGGTTGTTCCTGCGGGTGAGGCCATCTACGAGGAGGAGGCCGAGCGTGAGTGAGCGGCCGACCTTACCGCGCCTTCTTCCCGGCCCTCTCGATCAGACGCGCGACGTGGTCGGCCCAGCCTGGAGTGTGCCGCGAATGGGGGGCCTGACCGCTAGAACGGCACGTCGTCGTCGGGAGGTGGCCGCTGGAAGCTCCGTACCGTGGCTTCAACCACCACCTTCCACGGGTCGGTGCTGAATAGCGCCATCAAGCCGTCGATCTGCTCAACGAGGTTGCGGACCTCTTCGAGGTACCCGGCTTGCTTGGGTCGCAGGGAGAGCACTTCGTAGTTCTGGCTGCGTACGTAGTCGTCTCGGGCCGCGTCCGCCTCTGCCGCCTCCTCGGGGTGGACGCCGTCGAGCTGTACTGCGAGCCACCGGTATTTCCAGTACTGGAGCGGCACGAATGCGACGAAGTCCGGACGGCGGCGGTCCGTGATCCCCAACCACGCCTGCGGGATGAGCATCGGGAACTCGCGGTCCTTCACGAAGCCGAGGTAGGTCTTCAGGAAGCGGCGTTCGGAGTCCGTTTGGCAGAGCGCCTCGATGCGCTTCCACAGCCCGCAGGTATCCTGGCCGGTGGTCCACCCGCTGACCAGGTGGCACTCGCGCGGCCTCGAATACTCTTCGTAATCGGCATCGCGGATGGAGTCGTAGCATTGGTCGTTGAAGACCGGCTCGCCCATCACGATGCCGCGACGGCTCGGTCGGTAAAAACACTCGCCAAACTTCTCCGAAGCCTAGTAAACGAAGCTGCGGATGGAGTACGGCTGGGTCCAATCCTGTCCCTGCACATCGGGCGGTACGGCATAGACCTTGAAGCGGGCGTGTTTGTCTGGTCCGATGTAAAGCGACGGCGGCACGTTCGGCCATTCCGGCATGGGGCCTAGCTGGTTGCGGGCGCCGCACTCGCATCGCCAAGCTTCCGAGAGCGTCTTAGACACATCGACGAACCAAGCGACATGCCGCTTGCAGTTTCCGCAGGTGACGGCTCGTGCTTTATGCCTGTACCCCACCCATTCCTCGCTAACCCGAGTGGAGTCTCCCACGCTACCGCGCAGGGGAGACAGGGCAGGTCCGTCCCGCGCGCATCGGGCGCCCCGCAGCCGTTAAGAGAGGGGTTGACAGCCGGGTTGACCCGAAAGCCTGATAGCCTGTAACTGTTCTTGAATCAGTGGACCGGCGGCAACGCCCAAAGGCGGGTGCGGGCCTCGCGAAGAGGTACGGCGTACGAATGCCTTAGAGATCGCCCTCACCCCTTGGCGGCTCTCAGGGAGGCGACCGGCGCCAGTAACTCCCGTAGGTCAACCCCCAGCGCCTTTTGCTTCAGTCCTCGTCCAAGCCCTTGTCCTCGTTCTCCTTGTACATGTACTTGATGTTGTCCTTGAGAAGGAGGATGTTCGGCTCGCTCGCCCGGTGCACCTTCAGGGCGGACTTGTCGTACCACTCGATGGTGCCGCGGATCTCCTCTCCGTCCTTCAGCACGATGACCATGCGCGTCTTGTTGGACATCTGCTTCAAGTAGTAGAAGCTCTCCGCGCTGGTCTGCTCCGGCGGGATGGGCTTGCGCTGCCGGTACATCTTGGCGCCGTGAAACTGCTCCTTGACCTCCGCCAGGTCGGGACGGATCAACTTCCGGTTCATACGGGCCGACCTCCTGCCGGCGTGTTCGGGCCGTACGGCGCGCCGCCCCTCACGCGGGGACGTGAGAGAGCCGGCGCTCGTCGAGCGGTGGGTTGCTTCATCACTTCTAGCACAGGGCGGAAGAGCGGCGCAAGGTTCAGCCGGCCAGCGCCTCCAGCAGCACGTCCAGGGCGAGAAGCTTGTGGGCCGACTCCCGCAGCGCGAGTCGCGTCTCGCCCACCGTCTCCGCGAGCGCGATCGCCCGCTCGCCCAGCCGACCCCGAGCGAGCACGGCCAGACGTCCCGCCACGTCCGCGTTCAGCACCGACCCTTCCGCGGCGCCCGCGCGCAGGGCCACGAGGTCCCGCAGCAGGGAGCGCAGGGCGGTGAGGGCCAGGGCCAGGTCCTCGCACTCGCCGAGTCGCTCCGCCGACGCCATCCGGCCCAGGGCGCCGTTCTCCTCGCGGCCCTCGAGCAGGGTCAGCAGCTCCTCGCGCAGGGTCCGGTAGGCCTCCGACTCGAAAGCCAGGGCCGCCCCCAGGCTGCCCCCCGCCAGGGAGGCGCGCAGCCGGGCCTCGTCGACCCCGAGGCCCGCCCGGTCGCGCAGGTAGGTCTCGACGACGGCCGCGGGAAGCGGGCCCGGGCGGAGCACCTGACACCGTGACCGGATCGTGGGCAGCAGGCCCTGGGGAGCCGCGGTCACGAGCACGACGTGCGAGGTGGCGGGGGGCTCTTCGAGGCCCTTGAGCAGCGCGTTCTGGGCCTGCTCGGTCATGGCGTGGGCGTCGCTGATCACGAACGCCCGCGCCCGCGCCTCGAACGGCCGGCCCTCGAGCTGACGGACCAGCTCACGCACCTGCTCGATCCGGATGTCCAGCCGGGTGGCGGTCCGCCGCGGCTCGATCAGCACGAGGTCGGGGTGCAGCAGGAAGTTCCGCCGCTCGGGCTCATCGGGCCGCTCGTCGGCGGCCTTGCGCAGCGCCGGCAGGGCCTCCCGGGCCCGGGCGATGCGCGTGCAGGTGGAGCAGGCGCCGCAGGCTT
>Ga0137361_10000020_pt1 | contig 54684 bp, 46 predicted proteins | sample Mad1_80_16metaG_FD_104923 | JGI IMG/M metagenome (GOLD analysis project Ga0137361, IMG submission 104923) | Vadose zone soil microbial communities from Angelo Coast Range Reserve, California, USA - Mad1_80_16 metaG | ecosystem: Environmental > Terrestrial > Soil > Vadose zone | place: USA... | reverse complement strand
GGTCCACGAGGAGCCGCTGACGCTCACGCCGCCCAGGGGCGCGGTGTCGCCCGTGAAGGCGTCGAACCAGGTCGCCTCGTAGCGTCCGGGCTCCGCCTTCAAGGTGACCTGGCCCGCCCGGGGAAGGTAGACGGCGTAGATCTCGCCCGGCTTCGCGAGACAGTACGCGCCCCCGTCGACGAGCTCGTCGTGGGGCTCGGTCTTCCACCAGTCGAAGCTGGTGAAGAAGTCGACGATGTGCGCGTAGCCCTTGAGCATGACCATGGTGTCGTCGCCCCTGCCGTTGATCCAGCCGCCACCCGTGTCCGGCCACACGTTCGTGCCGCGGCGCGCGCTCTCGCCGGCGGTGCCGTAGGCCCCGGCCATCGCGATGTCCCAGGCGACTCGCCTCAGGGTCTCCGCCGAGTTCCCCGGGGGCGCGGGTGCCCAGGCCGGGTAGTGGTCCTCGTACCCGTACTCCTCGTTGGCCTGGGGTATGACGCGGCCGGTCTTGAGCTGGATCTGGCGCTCCTCGAGCATGAGCGCATGCTGGGCGCGCGACCAGTCCTGGATCGAGGTGAACCCGAACCAGGCCGAGGCCCGGTCCTGGGGCTCGCGGTGGGTGGGATGGCTCGTGGCCAGGCGCTTGTAGGGATCGCGGTCGTGGAGGAAGGTGCCCGTCTCGTGCGTCCACGCCTCGTCGCGAAAGCTGTCCAGATCGTCGCCCAGGTCCCAGGTGACGTTGGAGAACGGGGCGAGGCGGGCGATGGCATAGCGGTAATACCGACGCTCGTCTTCGCTGCCCGCGCCGGGCTGGGCGGGATGGGTCGAGATGTCGAAGATGACCGAGATGACGACGTCATTATCGCGGGCGAACCGCAGCATCCGCTCGTACTTCTGCCAGTAGGGAACGTTGAAGCGCGTGAAGTCCAGACGGGGTTGGTCGAGGCTCTCGGGCGACTCCGCCGGCCAGGGCCGGAGGGCCATGGTGAAGCCGGGCCCGGTCATGACGGCGTCCCCCCAGAAGAGGTTGGCCTTCCCGGCCAGCAGCGTGCGGATGCGGTTCACCTTGAGCTGGCGCAGCCGCTCGATGCTGTAGCGGATGTGCCGCTCGTCCCGCCAGCCCATCAGCCAGAAGGCGGTGGTCCCGTTGAAGTAGTAGTGCTCGCCCGTGCCCTCCCAGATGAAGTGCCAGGGGTAGGCGGCGTCCACGCGCACCGGCCCGCGGCGCCGGCCGTCCGTGGCGCGGAACGTGCCTCGGTAGCTCTTCTCGAAGGCGCCCTGGCGGTAGGTGACCTCGTAGGCGTAGCTGCCGGGGGAGGACGGCGTGAACCGGATGCGGAACAGGCTCCCCTCGGCCGAGTCGCAGAATCCCTCGACCGCGACGCGGTCCCTGGCGTCGGCCCTGGCGAACCACCCGGTCACCACCACGTCGGTGAACGGGTTGCCCGCATCGGGCGCGCTCGGGCTCACCGTGACCTCGACGAAGTCGTAGGCTTCGACGGTGGGCGCGGACTGGGCGAACGACACCGCGGAGGGCGCGGCGAGCGCGGCCTGGGGCAGCGCGAGAACGGCGATCCCGATCCAACCCGGGTGACGGGACATCCGGCCTCCTCGTGCGGGCCTACTGGATGTAGCCCAGCGCACGGAGGCGCTCCAGCTCCTCCTTCCCCAGCCCTTCGCGCGACTGCGCGTCGGGCGGGAGACGGGAGGCCTCCGTCATGCGTCGCCACTGCTCCAGCTCGTTGGCCAGGCGCTGGACGATCACGAGGTGCTCGGCGGCACGATCCGCCTTGTCCAGCGGGTCCACCCGGTGATCGTAGAGCTCGAACTCGGGGCCTCCGGCCGGCCGCATCGTGTTACGGACCAGCTTCCAATGGTCGACGATGATGGCATACGACTCGGCGTCCCTCGGGGGCGGCCCACCGCCCTCCCGGGTGGACGCCTTCTCGATCACCGCCGGCCAGGCCGCGGACGCCGTCGCGGCGTGAGCCGCTCCCGACGCCGGCGCGGCCAGGAGGGGCAACAGGCTGTGGCCCTGGACGCCCTTGGGCAGGGGAAGGCGGCTCATCTCCAGGAGGGTCGGCATGAGGTCGATGGCCTGCACCGTCTGGTCGACCACGGTGCCGGCGGGTACGGTGCCCGGACGCCACAGGATCAGGGGAACGTTCGACAGCTCTCCATAGGTACTCTGGCCGTGGAACATCTTCCCGTGCTCCAGGAACTCCTCCCCGTGGTCGGCGGTATAGGCGAGGAGGGTCCGGCGATCCAGCTTCAGGCTGCGCAAGCCCTCCAGCAGGCGGGCGATCTCCACGTCCATTCCCCGGATCGCTCCGTCGTACCAGGCACGCTCGTAGTCGACGTAGGCCGCGGGGTCGAGCCCGGCTTTCCGCAGGTCATCCCGGGAGGGCATCAGGAAACCCCGCATGAGGGGGTCGGTGATGACCTTGCGAACCTCCGCCGCCTGGCGCTCGTGCTCGGCCTCGCCCGCCCGATCCGCCCACATGGTGTCGTAGGGCGGGTACGGCCGATAAGGGTCGTGGGGATCCTGGAGGTGGAGGAAGACGAAGAAGGGCACGTCGCGGTGCGCCTCGAGCCAGGGGAGCAGGCGGTCCACGAAGACGCGAGCGGTCTTGCTGTTCCTCAGCTCGCCCTTGATCGAGCCGTTCTCCTGGACCTCCTCGAACCCCTGGTGCAGGTTCGTGAAGCGGCCGGTGAACAGGCCCGAGGACATCGAGAGGGTCGCGTAGCCGGCCTCCCGGTAGACCTCGGCCAGGGTGACCGCGGAGCTCGGAAGGCGGTCGCTGAAGTCGCGCACGCCGTGGGATGCGGGGTAGAGCGAGGTGAGAACCGAGGGCGTCGAGACCTTCGTCCAGGTCGCCTGCACGACCGCATCGCGGAAGAGGGTCCCCTCCGAGACCAAGCGGCGGACCGTGGGTCCGGTCGGCCGGCCGTAGCCGTAGGCGTCGAGATGGTCACGACGCAGGGTATCCACCCAGACCAGGACGACCCCTTGGGGCGCATCGCCGGCGACCTTGGCGGGTGCTTTGGGGCGCGGCATCACACCGTGGCTGCGGACGATGGGCGTGCCCCAGAGTCCGAGCAGGCCGGGCCGGCCGCCCGCGAGGGACAGGGTGAGAGACACCTTGCGCCCGGCGTACGGACGCAGGTCCACGGGTGCGAGATCCCAGCGGTGCGGAGTGGTGACCGTGCGCTCCAGGAGCGCCGCCTCGGCTCCCGGTTCGCCGACCGCCACCCGAAAGGTCACGGGCTCTTCTTCGAGAGTACCGACCGCGAGGTCGAGCCACGGGTTCTCGGGAAGGGTCAGGGAGACGCGGACGGCCTCCGGCGTCCGCGCCACGATCGTCTCGCGATAGAACTCCGAGAGACCCTGCCAGGCGATCCCTGAAGGGACCGCGGCCAGGTGCTCTCTCCGGGAGACGATGCGGAGCGACTCGATCTCGAAGCGCGCCCCCGCCACGTCGGTCGGCCGGATGAAGATGTGGCGGGCTCGGGAGAGGGGAGTCCCGCGGGCATTGCGCAGGACGTACGTCCTCGTCTCCTCGCCGGCGATGATCGGGGTGGTGAACGACCAGAAGACGGGGTGGGGCTGCGCGATCTCGGCGAGGTCGAAGCGCTCCTGGCCCGAGAGGGCGAGGTAGAAGTTGGCGCCGGCGGAGGCTCGAAGGCGGATCTCCACCTGCTCGAGTACGTCGTTGCCGTCGGGGCCGGGCCTTCCCATCAGGTGAACGAGGGGCAGGCTGGTGGTGCTGCGCCCCTGAAGGCGGCCGTCGCTCACCTCCAGACCGGCGACGCCGGGGCCCGCCTCCCAGGAGCGCACGCCCTTGCCACCGGGGGGAGCGTCGAAGCGCCATTCCATCCGGGGCGGCGGTGCCGGCGGCGCAGGAGAGCGGCCAAGCACCAGCTCCGGCTTGAAGAGGTCGACGAGGCGGATCGTGACGGGCGCGGCCCGGCCGCCGCATCCCGCCGCCATCAGGGCGCCGGCGAGCAGAACCGGCCAAGCAACCCCCGCTGCGAAACGGCGAACAGAACCCATCGTCCTCCTCGGGCGGGTTGATCGGCAGAGACTATGGCGGCTCTGCGATGGAATCAAGCGCCCAAAGCGAGTCATCATGAGCCTCCGTCAAAGGAGGTTCCCGTGCAGCCGAGGTGGATGACACGCGCCGTGTGTAGCGCTCTGGTCTTGATCGTCCCTGCCCTCTCCCTTCACTCCCGCTCCGTGCAGGAGCCGCCCCGGGCCTTCATCGACGGCGCAGGGCCCGGGTGGCGGACCCTGGGCGAGAACGATTTCGCCCCCGTCAACGGGAACCCGGATACCTGGACGTGGAAGGACGGCCAGCTCTTCTGCTCCGGCAAACCCATCGGCGTGATGCGCACGCGGCAGAAGTTCACGAACTTCGAGATGGTCGTCGAATGGCGCATGATGCGCGCGGCCGGCAACTCAGGCGTGTTCGTGTGGGTCCCCGACGAGGCCCTCGCCGGCTTGAAGCCGGACGTGCTGCCGGACTACGGCATCGAAGTGCAGATGCTCGACCACGGCTACCGGGAGCAATACGAGAAGGAATCCGGAAAGAAGGGCGACTGGTTCACCACCCACGGCGACATCTTCGCGGTCGGCAAGACGAAGCTGAAGCCGTTCCCGCCCCTCTCTCCCGACGGCTCGCGCAGCTTCCCGCGCAAGGAGCTGAGCCGGGGCGTCGGCGAATGGAACCACTACTACGTGCGCGCGATCAATGGCGAGCTGCGGCTGTGGGTCAACGGCGAAGAGGTGTCGGGGGGCAGCGGCGCGGAACCCCGGACGGGCTACCTGTGCATGGAGTCGGAAGGCTCGCCCGTCGAATTCAAGAACATCCGCATCCGCGAGCTGCCCTAGCCCGCCCCGCACTCCTCGATGGCCCGCACCTCCGCCGGCTCGAGGTCGAACTCGAAGCACTCGAGGTCTTCTCGCATGTGCGCCGGGCTCTTGGTTCCGGTGAGGGGAATCATGCCGACCTGGAGCGCGAAGCGGAAGACCACCTGGGCGGCGGTGCGCCCGGTGCGCTGCGCCGCGCGTGCGACCGCGGGGGACTTGAGCGCGGCCGCATTCGCGGTCAGGAGCGAGAACCCCTGATAGACGACGCCCCGCCCCTCGCAGAACGCCCGCGTGGCCCGGTCCCAGCGGTTGCTCGCGAAGCAGCGGTTCTGCACGAAGACCGGCTTGACCCGGCTGCCTTCATGGATCGCCATGAGCTGGGCGAGCGACACGTTGCTGACCCCGAGCAGGCGCGCCTTTCCCTCTTGATGCAGATCCTCCATCGCCCGCCACACCGTCCAGTCCGCGTCGCTCACGCCGTCTGCCGACGCCGGTCCGTGTAGCACATACGAATCGACGTAGTCCGTCCCCAGGTGGCCGAGCGAGCTCTGGAAGGATTGGCGGACCTGGGTCGCGTGATCCGCGGCCCGGTCATACGGCAACCGATGATCCTGGCCGCGTGCGTACGTGAACTTCGTCTGCAGGAAGACGTCTTCACGCGCGAGCTTCCCGTCGCGCAGGAGCGCCGCCACCGCGTCTCCGACCGCGGCCTCGACGTAGTGGCGGCACTGGTTCGCGGTGTCGATGCCGCGGAAGCCCGCCGCGAGGGCGAGTCGCGCGAGCTCTTCCGTGCGGTCCTCCTTCCAGGCGGTGCCGTACAGGAATGCGGGCACCGAGACGTCCTGGACGACGCGGTGCCGAGTCAGGGGCAAGGAGGTGCGCTGGGCGTCGCCGGGCGCTCCGGGTCGCGTGCGGGGAGCGCAGACGCTGAAGGAGCGACGGGGGTGAAGCCCGCGGGGGCCCCGGTCGGCGTCGCCGGGGGCGGGGCCATAAGCCGCGAGAGATCGACCGCCTCGCCCCTGACGTCGGCCAGCCTCTGGATCCGCAATGCGGTCGCTCCGGGGTTCCCGTCAGGTGCGTCGATCCGTGTCGCGCCCAGCTCGTTCGAGGCCAGCACCAGGTCCAATACCTGCATGGCCGGGCGTTCGGACACGAGCAGGGTCACTGACCCTTGCAGATTCGTGTCCGCCACGATCCGCAAGTCGGTGACGTCAGTGAACAACCGGAGCACGTCCCCAAGGTTGCCCCTGAGGAAGTCGAGGGTGATCGAGGGGCCGCCGTACGTGCGGCCGCGGACGCGCTCCATGGCCCCCAGGTCCTCGACCCGCGCAATGAACAACAGGTTCTTCTCGATGACGAAGCCCAGGCCGTTGCTCGCGAGAACGTTCTCGAACAGCTCGCTCCACGGCATGCTCGAGGCCTTGACCGTGACTCGAGGCCCTGTCGTGTCGATCGTGAAGCCTGCCACCCCGGCGTGGATCACGTAGCCGAGCCGCTGCACCGCGGCGGGGGGCTGGTAGGAGTCTGGCCAGGTTTCGAAGCCAGGACTGTTCCTCCAGGGCCCAGGCCCGTTATCGCGAAGGCGCGGCGTCAGCAGATGGTGCAAGAGGTCGATCAGGAGCACGTCTTCGAGGTCGAACGTCACCGGATCCTCCACCGGGAACGCCTCGCGCACGCCCTGGGGACCCGGGCCGGGCCACTCGATGACCGGATGAGGGTTGGCCGCGCCGGACGACGAAGCGAGCCGCACCTTCGGCCATTGGCTCGCCCAACGCCTGCGATCAGGAGCCACGCCGGCCACGGCGAGGGTCAGCAGGCGCGTGACCTGTGCGTCCCGCGCCGGGCTCTGCATCGCTCTTCGGAACGTCGCGCCGCTCGCCTGCGTCTTGCCCGCCGCGCGCTGAACGACGCCCAGCCGCACGAGCGACTCCGCGCGCACGGTGTCGGGTGCTGCGCCATCTGCGGCCAGGTCAGCGAACACCTGCTCGGCGCTGCGCTGATCCCCGAGATCCGCGGCAAGCTTCCCTTGGGTCATCCGCTTCTCCCACGTCGCGGCCATGGCGGACGGCGTGCTGCCGATGGCGGCGAGGGCCGCCAGCAGGAGCAGGGGGAGATCACATCGCGTTCTTTTCATGTTCTTCCTCCCTTCGAGGTCGGAAGGAGGATCGCGCGGCCGCGTTCGTGGAGTGTCATCCGCATGTCAGGCTTCGGGAGGGCTGAGGCGATAGCCTTCGCCCCGCACCGTGTGCAGGAAGCGCGGTCGCCTCGGGTCGTCGCCGATCGCGCGCCGCAGGGCGACGATGTGGTTGTCGACGGTCCGGAGGGTGGCCTCGGAGTCGAGACCGCAGACCTCTTCGATGATGTCGAGGCGCGACACGACCTCACCCCGCCGTCCGGCCAGCACCCTGAGCACCAGGACGTCGTGGGGTGTGAGGTCGGCGGCCGCCCTCGGCCCGCTCGCGGTCAGCGCGCGGAAGTCGAAGCGGATGCTTCCGAGCAGCAGAGCCTCGGGCACCGGCCGCGTCTCGCGGCGCGCGCGTCTCAGGAGTGCGCGTATGCGCGCCAGCAGCTCGTGTACGGAGAACGGCTTGGGCACGTAGTCGTCCGCGCCCAGCTCCAGGCCATGGACGCGATCCACGATGTCGCTCTTCGCGGTGAGCATCACTACGGGAACCGTGATGCCCGCCGCGCGAAGGTCGCGCAGGACGTCGAGGCCGGAGCACCCGGGGAGCATGACGTCGAGCACCACCACGTCGGGCTGGCTCTCGCGCGCGGCGGCGAACGCCGCATCGCCCCTGCGCACGTGCCGCACCTCGTAGCCCGAATGCTGAAGGTAGTCGACGAGGCCGCGGGCCAGGGCGGGCTCGTCCTCGACGAGGAGCACCCGGTCGCTCATGGAGTCAGCTCCGTGCGGTCGGCGTCCGGAGGCGCGGGAGGGACCCGGGGCAGCACGAGCGTGAAGGTGCAACCCTGACGTTCCCCGCTCTGGAGGTCGACGCGTCCGCCGTGGGCGCGCGCCACCTGGTCGACGAGATAGAGCCCGAGGCCGGTGCCGGGAGCCTCGGACGCGCCTCGCTGGAAGCGGCCGAAGACCCGCCGGCGGTCGCGGCGCGCGATGCCCGGTCCGTCATCCCGGACGGAAAGGCGAACGAACTGCCGGTCCGCCTCGGCGACCGCCTCCACCTCCCCGCTCGGGCGCCCATGCTTGATGGCGTTGTCGATCAGGTTCAGCAACGCGCGGCGCACCGCGTCGGCATCCCAACGTGCATCGCCGATCTCCTCGCCGCTCCGGACCCTGAGGGTCACCCCGCGCCGCTCCGCGCGCGGTCGCATCAGACGGGCCGCGGAATCCAGCAACTCGGCGGGCCGCACCGCGGCGAACCGCGGCGCTTCGTCCAGCCGGGTGGCGGCGAGCACGCGCTCCACGAGGGCTTCGAGCCGCTCGCTCTCTTCGGCCAGCAACGTCCCGTATTCGCGGGGCGCGCCCGTGCCTTCGGCGAGCGCCTCTCCCAGGACGCGGATGGCCGCGACCGGCGTGCGGAGCTCGTGAGTGACCCCGGCGACGAACGCCTTCTCGCGAGAGACCGCCCGCGCCTCGCGCGCCAGCGCGCGCTGCACGAGCACCAGGGCTCCCAGGCACGCCCCGACTCCGAGCCAGAGGACCCCTCGCGCCGCGAGCAGCCGCCCCCGCGGTGCGGCCTGGGGCTTCAGGCCCAGGACGAAGTCTTCGACGTCGGGAACCGCGGCGCCCGTCCCCAGGGAGGCCCGGTCCGCCACCCCCGCGCTTTCGAAGAGCGCCTGAACCGGCACCTCGTAACGGAGCGAAGCGTGGCCCCGGCGTGTCCAGCCCTCGATGGCCCCGGATCCTCCGAGCGTGCGCCGGAACGCGGGTGCCTCGGGGAGGTCGTGGGGGTCGGGAGCGCTTCGCAACCGGCTTTGAATATCGGCCACCCGCGGGTCGTCCTCGGCCCCCAACACGCTCGCCAGCTGTGGAAAGTCCTCCGCGCGCACGGGAAGCTGCCCGTTCAGGAGGCGCTCGGTCACCTCGCGCCGTGAGGTGGGCGCCCCCAGCGCGACCGCCGCGACGATGGCCTCGGGCAGTCCCGACGGCGTCGTCCCCGTGGACAAGAGCAGGCCCACGAGCTCCGCGGGCGGGCGCCCACGATAGGGCCGGCCACCCGAGACCGAAGGCTCGGGCGGCAGGGCCAGGGTCTGCTGTCGTACGCCCGCCGGGCGGCGGCCCGCGAGCAGGTCCTGCTCGAGCTGTCCCAGCACCCCACGCACCGAGAGCGCCGCCGTGCGGGCGTCCTGCTCCATCCGGGCCGAGGAGAGCTCCGCGGAGGCCGCTGCTTCCCGCACCAAAGCGCGATCGGCCAGCAGGCCGAAACCCGCCAGAGCCGCGGCCAGGCCCAAGAACAGGAAGAGGACGGGCCGCCTCATGCCCGTATTCTGCCGGTCTCCGACCGGGAAGTGTCAGGCAGGTGTCAGCGCCGAGCGACGCAGGCAACTCGTTCCGGAACGAGTTGAGACTCGTCAAATGTTGTGACGCAGGCCACGAACCGCCGGGGACCGGTGTCGTACGTCCTGAGCATACAAGGGGAGACTGCTCATGAAGGGGCCCCTGGCCGTTCCCATAACCGACTCGCTGCCCGCGTACGAGGGAATCCGCGATCTCCTCGATGGGGGCCGCTTCGAGGACGCCCGATGGCTCCTGGACCGGCTGACGCCGCCCCTCCGGGATGCGGCCCCGGCCTGCTTCCTTCGCGGCCTCTGCTTCCTGAAGGTGGGCGAGCTGCACGAGGCGGTCTCCACCCTGGAAGGTCTGCTGGTCCTGATTCCGGACAACGGCTACGCCTATCACTACCTGGGCCTCGTCGCAGACGGTGGGGGCGACACTCGGGGGGCCACGGCCTGCTTCCGGCGTGCCCTCGAGGGGCGAGCCCATCCGTAGCGGCGCGTGACCACGACGCCGCACGGGCTCAGGCCGACGCGCGGCGCGCCGACCCTCGGGTTGCGAGCAGCACCAGCGCCCCCAGCAGCCAGCCGATGATCGGGAAGCCGATGGCGCCCGCCACCACGACGTGCTCGATGGCGTGGCCGAAGTTCTTGCCGTCGGGCGGCAGGGGCAGCCCCAGCACGCCGATGCCCTGCGCCGGCGGATAGAACTCCGGGGTGGTGTAGATGTTGTCCTGGCCGATCATGATTGCGAGCACGATCGCGATCGCCACCAGGGTCTGCGAGAAGACGCCCTGGACCAGGTTCAGCCCATAGAGCTGCTTGAACGAGCCGAAGCCCTTCCGACCGATCGCCCAGCCGTAGTAGAGAGCCCCGACCACGAGCACGCCCGTCACGCTCACGAACTGGGCGCCCGAGACGGGAACATGCGCCATCGAGAGCGCGAGGCGCAGGGCCCACACGGCCGCGATCAGGACCAGGATCGGCTTCTGGAAGGCGACGTATTCGGACAGGGGCTTCCCAAACATGCGGGCCTCCTGGTTGCGGCGTTCATTGTGTCGGCGGTCTACCTGGCGGACAAGCGCTTCAGCAGTTGGATCTGCCCGGCATGGTAGACGGCGTGGCAGGTGATGCCGAGTACCAGCCCGAAACGCTCCGCGGATTGGAGCGGCGTTTCCACACGCCCGGCCGCGAGGTCCGTCACGACCTCGATCAAGCGTCGCTGCTCCCGTTCGAGCGTCTCGAGGACCCGGGGCCACATGAGGCCCGTCTGGTCGGCCAGCGCGAACCAGTCGTCGCCTTCCAGCACGAAGGGTTCGAGCGCCGCCCCCGTGAGTCGCCCGCGCACGCCGCGAACGCAGTAGGCGTGGTGCAGCGCGATCTCGGCGATGTTGTGGCGGCCGGGGGCCGGACGCCAGTACGCCGCTTCAGGCGAGACGTCGGCAAGCGCCGCCTTCATGTCGGCGCCGTGCCAGGCTCCCGGCCCGTATCCCTCGTCGAGGATGCGCACCAGCAGGGTCGGGTCGGCGGTCTCGGCCGTTCGGGCATGAGTGGTCTCGGTCGTGGTCGTCATCGCGAACCTCCGTTTCACGTGGTTTCGGATTGCCTCGATCACCGCACGGCATAGACGTCGTAGCTGGCGGTCCGCGTCGAAGCGCGGTACTCGCCGACGCCGATGCAGTGCAGGCGGTTCAGCCAGGCGTAGTCGGGATGGGCGGTCGAGAAGCGCGGGGTCGTCCTGATCCGCGCGGCGGCGGGAATCTCCCCTCGGGCAAAGCCTTCGTATCCGTCCTGCCCGAAGTCGATCATGCCTCCGTACGTCACGAGAACGAGCGCGCGGTCGTCGGTCTCGAAGGTCACGCGGACGTCGACCAGGGCCACCCCGTCTTTGCGCACCGTCAGCCAGTCGCCGCCGCCCGGCCGGACCTTTCCGCGAATCCGAGGGCCGCTGACCGTGCCCCCCGCGTTGTAGAAGTTCACCCGGATGCCTTCGGGCACCGCGCCCAACGCCTCGGGCGCGGTCTCGCCGATTCCCGTGAACGAGAGAACGTGCTCCAGGCTGTAGTCGTTCATGGCTCCTCCCCGGTCACCCCAGCCGGATCTCGCTCCGGTATGCTAGAAAAGGTGCGACGGACGAGGAGCGGGGTCTTGGCAAAAATTGCGGTCACAACCGATCGGGCGACGCCGCGCAGCGTCCACCCCGGCGCCTCGGCCCGGCCCACCCTGCGAATCCTCGGGCAGGGCGATGGCTGGACGGTGGCCGAGGTCATTTGCACGGCCGGACCGCACGATCGGCCGTTCGAGGAGCGGCACGAGCAACCCGCGGTCGCGGTCGTGGTGGCGGGGACCTTCCAGTACCGCTCGACCACCGGCCGCAGCCTGATGACGCCGGGCTCGCTTCTCCTCGGGAATCCCGGCCAGGTGTTCGAGTGCGGGCACGAGCACGGCTCGGGCGATCGCTGCCTCTCGTTCTGGTACGCCCCCGACTACTTCGAGAGGGTGGCCGCGGACGTGGGGGCCCGCGGCGCGCGCCTGGGCTTCCCCGTGCCGCGCCTGCCGCCATCTCGCGCGCTGTCGCGTCTGGTCGCTCAGGCCTGCGCCCGCCTCGGCGGCGCCGAGGGGTCATGGGAGGAGCTGGGCCTGAGGCTCGCGGCGGGCGCGGTGAATCTCGCCGCGGGCCTGCCGGCGGCCGGTCCCGGCGCGCCCCCGAGCGCGCTGGCCCGGGTCACCCGAGCGGTGCGGAGAATCGAGCGCGACGCCGACACGCCGCTGACCCTTGGCACCCTGGCGGGCGAAGCCGGCTTGAGCCCCTACCACTTCCTGCGAACGTTCGAGGGCTTGACGGGGGCGACCCCCCACCAGTACCTCCGCCGCGCCCGGCTGCGGCGCGCGGCGGAGCGTCTCGCCACCGGACGAGGGCGCGTCGTCGACGTCGCATTCGCCTCCGGCTTCGGTGACGTATCGAACTTCAACCGTGCGTTCCGGGCGGAGTTCGGGGTGAGCCCGCGGCGCTATCGCGCGCAGGTGACCGGCGAGGGCTGAACGGGGATCCCTCCCCTACGGCGCGGCGTTCAAGGCGCCTCCGCCGTTGATGGTCAGGCGATCGCAGACCACGCTTCCGGTCAGGGTGCCGTTGAGCACCACGGCGCCCGCCGGGGCGGTGACGAACCCGCTGAGGGTTGCGCCGCCGTTGAGGGCCACGCCGCCGGAGGCGACGGCGACGGACAGCCATTTGGGATGGGACGGGTTGCCGGCGGCGGCGTTCAGGGTGGCGCCATGGGCGAGGGTCAAGATCACGGGTCCCACGACCTGCAGCCGCGCGCCGCCGTTGAGGGTCAGGCCCTGGAGGTTGTAGACCGCGGGGGTGGTCGCCCCGGACACCCCCAGGATGAAGCCGCTGTCGCCGTTTACGGTGAGCACGCCGTAGGTGCCGGGGGGAACCGCGAGCGCACCGACGCCGCCGTCGAGGGTGAGGGTGCGGATGGTGGCGAAGTCGCCGGGGTCCTGTCCCGCCGCGTGCAGCACGACGTCGCGCGTGCCGGCCGGGAGCGGCGGCGGGGCGACGCCGGGGAAAGCGACGGGATCGGTCCTGCGCACCACGTGGCGCAGCGTCGCGCCGCCGTTCAGGGTGACCGTGTAGCCGACCGGGGCCACGCTCCCGCTGCCGTCGAAGGTGCCCCCGTAGACCGGTTGGCCGTTGAGCCGCACGGTCGGGCTGCCGGGGACGAGCAGGTCGCCCGAAACGACCGCGCCCCCGCCGAGGGTCGTGCTCTCGCCCGACTGCACTTCGAGCGAGCCGTTCAGCCGGCCGTTGAGGGTCGGCGCGTGCTGCACCAGGGCGGTGGTGGTGATGACGAGGGTCGCCGAGGCCGAGCCCAGGTAGTTCGCGTCGACCACGACGGCTTCGACCGCGTGGGTGCCCGGGCTCGTGGGCGGATCGGGCGAGCCGTCGTAGGTCAGGACAACCGCGAGGCCCGGGGGTGCCGTGGTCGCGGTGGCCGCGTGCGGGCTCCCGTCGTAGGTCGCGCTCAGGGAACCGAGCAGGACGCCGGCGAGCGCCTTGGCGACGACGAGGGTGCCGGTCGCGGAGCCGGCGTAGTCCTCGCTGTCGATCGTGGCCTCGACGGCGTAGCTGCCCGCGCCGACCGGCGGGTTCGGGCTGCCGTCGTAGGTCACGTCGACGGCCAGGCCGGCCGGCGACGTCGTGACGGAGACGGGGTGGGGGCCGCCGTCATAGGCCTGGTTCAAGTCGGAGAGGGTCAGGCCCGCGGGTGTCCTGGGCAGGTCCTGAGGGCTCACGATGCCCGTATAGGCCAGCTTGTGGTGGAGCTGGTCGTCGAAGAGCAGCGGGCCGTTGACCCGCCCGGAGCTGGTCAGCCAGGTGAGGTCGTCCGCGAGCCCCCAGAACGTGACCGACGTGAGCTGGTCCTTGTGCGCCTCGAACACCCGGAAGAAGTCGCGGTAGTGGCGCGCCTGCTTGAGGAAGCGCTCCGGGGGGATCTCGTCGTAGTTGGCGATGGGCGCATTGCTGCCGCCCGTGTAGATGCTCACGTCCATCTCGGTGACGGCTTGGGTCACCCCGAGCCCCGCGAAGAGCTCGAGGGTCTCGGCCATGCTCTGCGCGGAGGGGAACTCGAGGTTGTCGTGCATCTGGTGGCCCACCCCGTCGATGGGCACGCCGCGGCCCTGCAGGTCGCTCACCAGGTTGTAGAGGCACTGGCGCTTGCTCGGGATGGTCGTGTTGTAGTCGTTGATGAAGAGGAGCGCGGTCGGCGCCACCTCGCGCGCGGTGCGGAAGGCGGCGTCGATGAAGTCCGTGCCGGTGACGTTGAACCAGGTGCTGCGCCGCATGCAGTCGGGCTGGCTCTCGTCGATCACCTCGTTGGCCACGTCCCAGGCGTAGACCTTGTCGCCGAAGTGCGTGACCACGCCCCGGACGTGGTTGGCGAGGCGCTGGAGCAGCAGGTCGTGATTGGCCGGCGAGGGCTGCATGGTCGTGCCCGTGACGGGGTCGGTGAAGACCCACGCCGGGATCTGGCTGTGCCAGACCAGGGTGTGGCCGCGCACGCGCATGCCGTTGGCCTGGGCGAAGGCCACCTGCGCATCCGCGTTGGTGAAGGTGAAGCTGCCTGCGCTCGGCTCCGTGGCGTCCCACTTCATGTCGTTCTCCGAGGTCAGGCGGTTGAAGTGCTTCTTCAGGAGGTCGCCGTGCACGCCCGCGATGGTCGCGCCGCGCACCGCCGCCCCTACCGGGAAGAAATCGGCCAGGACCTCGTGCAGGGAGGGCAGATCGGGCTCGATGGTCGGAGGCGGGAGGTACGTGACCTGGACGTCGTCGATGTAGAAGGACGCCAGCGAGCTCGCCGACTCCACGTACAGGAAGAGGGAGCTGTTCGCGAGCGCCACGTCGTAGGTCGTGGTCAGGCGCACCCACGCGTCCGCGGTGACGTTGGTGTTGCCGATGACGGTGTGGAAGGTCGTGATGGTGCCGGCATTGCGCTGCAGGCTGACCCGCAGCTGGGCGGGAGCGGCTCCCGCAGCCAGCTTCGCCCACACCGAGACCCGGTAGCGGGAGCCGTTGAACATGACGCTCGTCACGTTGAAGTTCGGGCCGCGGAAGGCGGCGGTGCGGTTGGTCGTCAACAGGCTGAAGCCGCCGCTGTGGGCGTCGGCGGACGAGGGGGCGACGATCTCGGTTCCCGTGCGCGACGTCCAGCCCTCGGTGGTGCCGGTCTCGAAGGTCGACGTGAGGCCGGTCGTGTTGGAGGGCGGGCCCGGCGGGTCCGAGATCTTGTCGACGCGGAAATCGTCGATGTAGTAGGACGTGGTCGCGGTCGTCGCCTCGATGTACAGCAGAAGGCCGGTCGGATCGTTGCCCGCGAACGCGTAGAGGCCCGTCAGCTGCGTCCAGGTCGCGTCGGTCACCCCGCCCGCGGCGCTCTGGACGATGGTATCGAAGCTGTTCGCGCCGCCCACCGTCCGCTGCATCGTGACCCGCAGCTGGGCGGGCGCCTGGCCCGCCACCAGGCGCACCCAGACCGAGACCTGATAGGTGGCACCCTTGGTGAGGAGGCCCAAGGTGACGAGGCTGGGGCCGTGGAAGGCCTGCGTGCGGCCGGTGGTCTTGAGGCTGTGGGTGCCGACGCCGCCGGTGCGGGACCCCACCTCCTCGGTATTGGTGAGGATGACGCCGCCTCCCCGTGGAATCCAGCCCTGCAAGGTTCCGTCCTCGAAATCGTCCTGCACCACGACGGTCTGCGCGCCGGCGGGGGTAGGCACGAAGGCCATGGCGAGGAGGATGACGGAAGCAACCGCCGGAACCATGCGACCCGGGCGTTTCATGAGGGCCTCCCATGTCTCGCGCTGCCGTCCCGCATCCGTGTTGCCCACGGACGGGGAGCCTGGAGGATGTTTCCGGCCGCGCGCCGTGTCAAGGGAGGTGGCGCGATCGGCCGGGGGCCCTCGGGCGGGACTAGGGTTCCTTGACTCCCTGGTCCAGGCTATATATAGTCGGGACCAGGGAACGATGATAGGACCCGAGATCCCCGAGCTCCTTCCCGGCACGCTCTACCTGCTCGTTCTTCGCGCGTTGTCGCGGGGCCCCCTGCACGGATATGCGATCGCCCGGCGCATCAAGGACACCTCCGCGGATGCCCTGGAGATCGAGGACGGGTCCCTCTACCCGGCCCTCAACCGGATGCTGGTCAAGGGCTGGCTGAAGGCGGAATGGGGGATCTCGGAGAACAACCGTCGGGCGCGGTTCTACAAGCTGACGGCCGACGGGCGCAAGCAGCTCGAGCGCGAAAGCAAGCAGTTCGAGAAGCTGGTGATGGCCATCCAACGCGTCATGCGGACCGCGTGATGGAGGGGCTGGCAAGACGGGTGATGGCGGTCTGTCGTCTGACCCATTCTCTCCGCGCATCGACCTTCGACCGGGAGCTCGACGAGGAGATCGCCCTGCACATCGAGCTGCGGGCGGATGAGCTGCAGCAGGACGGATTGACCCGCGGGGAAGCGATGGCCCGGGCTCGTCGAGAGTTCGGCTCCCCCCTGCGGGTCAAGGAAGAGACACGGGCGGCGTGGGAGTTTCGCTGGCTGGAGGAGATGCTCTCCGATCTATTCTATGCGGGGCGCGCCCTCCGGCGCAATCCCGGCTTTGCCGCGGCGGGGATCGTCTCGCTTGCCCTCGGGATCGGCGCCAACACCACGATCTTCAGCCTGACCATGGAGTTGCTGTTCAGCGAGCCGTCCTGCCGAAGTCCCGGGACCCTGGCCGCGATGAGCATCGGGGGGAACAGCCACGCCCACATGCGGCACTATCGCTTCCTGCGCGATGTCCGGATCTTCGACGGCCTCGCGGGCAGCAACGAGGAGGCAGAGGCCAACTGGCGCGCGGGCGACGAAACCCATCGTCTGCACGCGATGCGGGTCACGGACAACTTCTTCGGCGTGGTCGGGGTGCCGCTGGCGATGGGGCGACCGATCGAACCGGGGGATCGGGACGTCGTCGTCCTGAGCGATCGCTTCTGGAGGACTCGGCTGGGAGCCGACGCCGACGTGGTCGGAAGGGCCCTGACCATCGACGGCCGTCCGTACACGGTGTCCGGGGTCCTTCCCCACGATCACCGCACGGTACTCGGGTTCGGGTTCTCGCCCGACGTGTACCTCCCCGCGTCGAGGGAGAGCGACGTGGTGGCGCTGATCGCGCGGCTGCCCGAGGGGATGTCGCTGCCGGCGGCCCACGAACGGCTGATCCTCGCGTGCAGGGAGCTGGACAAGGTCTACCCTCCCGAGTGGAATCCGCGGGCTTCCTGGGTCACCAACACGGACGTCCTCCCCGTCGCGGGCATGGCGCGCCTGAGGCACCTGAGGATGGTGCCGTTCGTGGCGTTCTTCTCGATGCTCATGATCGTGGTCGGCCTGGTCCTGCTGATCGCCTGCGCCAATGTGTCGAACCTGCTGCTGGCCCGAGCATCGACGCGTCGCCAGGAGCTCGCGATTCGGCTCGCCCTCGGCGCGGGGCGTCGTCGGATCGTGCGCCAGCTGCTGGCCGAGAGCCTGCTCCTGCCTCTCCTGGGCGCCGGGGCCGGGCTTCTGCTCAACGTATGGCTGGCCGGCATGCTCAACCACGTGCAGCTGCCGCTGCCCCTGCCCATTCATCTGCTGATACAACCCGACTGGCGCCTGCTCCTGTATTCGGTGGTGATCGCGCTCCTGAGCGCCCTCGTCGCCGGTCTGTTGCCCGCCCTCAAGGCGACCCGCGGCGGGGTCAGCGCAGCCCTGAAGCGGACCGAACGCCAGGTGGAAGGCCGCTCCCGCCTGCGCGGCGGGCTGATCGTGACCCAGCTCGCGGTTTCGGTCGTTCTCTTGACGATGGGCGTGCTCTTCGTCAGGAACATGACCAAGTCGATGACGATGAGCCCGGGCTTCGACGCCGAGGGCACGGTGTGGGCCTCGGTGCGGCTGGTCCCGGAAAAGTACCCGACCGAGGAACAGGTACGGAGCGTGACCAGCGCCGCCCTGAGCGAGCTGCGTGCGCTGCCCGGCGTGGACGCGGCCAGCGTCGCCCGAGTGGTTCCCCTGAACGGCAACTCCATCCGCGGAGACCGGGTCCTCGCGGACTCGAGCGGGGAGCCCGTCCAGGTGAGGTTCCACAACAACGACGTCGGGCCGGACTACTTCCGGACCATGGTGATTCCGATCCTGGCCGGGCGCGAGTTCGTGGCTTCCGACCGGAAGGGCTCGCCCGAGGTCGCGATCCTGAACGAGAACCTGGCGCGCCGGCTGTTCGGTGATCGAGACCCCGTCGGCCGCACCTTCCGGTATCCGGCTCCGACTCCCAGCGCTCCGATCACGGTGGTGGGCGTCGCCGCCAACAGCAAGCACTTCACACTCGGGGAGGAGAAGCCCCTCGCGATGTACTCTCCCTATGCCCAGGGAGCGGGGGGCAATCTGGCGCCGCATCTGCTGGTTCGCTCTTCCCGAAGGGAGGGCCTGGTTCGCGAGATCGCGCGAACCCTGGGAGAGCTCGACCCGTCGGCGGCGATCGAGGTCAAGCCCATGCGAAACGCCCTGGGCTTTGCCCTGCTGCCGAGCCGCATCGGTGCGGCGCTGCTCGGAAGCGCGGCCCTCCTGGGGCTGGCGTTGGCCTCCATCGGCCTCTACGGCGTGCTGGCGTACTCCGTGACCCGCCGGACCCCGGAAATCGGGCTGCGGATGGCCCTCGGCGCCGACGGCCGGGCCGTCCTCAGGATGGTCCTGCGCGAGAGCGCGGCCCTCGCGGGATCGGGCGTGGCCGTCGGGCTGGGCGTGGCCGCCTTCGCCACGCGTCCGCTCGCGATGTTCCTCGTCCCCGAGCTGAGCCCCACGGATCCGCCGACTTTCCTCGGCGTCGTCGGCGTGCTCTCGGCGGTGGCGGTGGCGGCCACCCTCGCCCCGGCCCTGAGGGCCATCCGCGTCGATCCGATGACGGCCCTGCGCTCCGAGTAGGACGGCAAACTCGTCCCGGGGCGAGTTACGGGGGCGAGACCTTGATGCGAATGCGCCGGTACTCCATCTGGCCACGGTCGCCCTCGAGGCCGATGGGGCCGGAGCCGGGGACGGCCAGGGCTGCTTCGAGCAGCTCGCCGTTGCAGGTCGCGCGGGCCGAGCCCCCCTCGACCGTCACCACGAGCTCGTTCCAGTCCTGCGGCTTGTAGCTCTTCAGGTCCTTGTAGGGCCCGGCGATCCGGTAATCGCGGCACTGGAGCTGCGGTCCCCGGACGAACACGCCGCTGTCGGCGTTGGGGGTGGCGCGGAACTCGAGCTTCAGGACGAAGCTCCGGGGGAACTCGCGCGTGGTCCAGAGCTGCTGGATCTTCCGATACTCCGGGGGGGTCGTGACCACGAGCCGACCGGCCTTGACCGCGAAGCGTCCGTCGGGCGTGACCTTCAAGCCGTCGAAGGCGACCGGAGCCTCCACGAACGGCCACGCGGCGGCGTCGGGATCCGTGGCTTGCCATCGCGCCGCGCTGGCCCGGTCCGCTTGCGTGGTCGGCCGATAACCCCAGCCGGTCAGGTCGCGGCCGTTGAAGAGGGTCTCATAGCCTTCTTCCGGCCGGAACGGATCGTCGGCGGTCTCGGAGAAGCCGAGGGTCGCGAAGATCGGCCGCAGGGCCGCCGCCCATTGGGCATAGCCGGCTTCGTTGGGGTGCAGGAGGTCCGGGAACTCGGCCGCGGGCGCGTCGCCGTTCGCATCGGCAAAGAGCGGCCACGTCTCGAGGTACGTCACCTGAGGGTCGTTCTTCACCGCGGCCCGATAGAGCGCGTTGACCGCCTTGATCCGATCGGCCGGGCGCTTCATCGTGGCAGAGCTCGGGAACACCTGGCACAACACGATCGGCATCCCCGGGTTGCCCTGCTTCAGGCCGGCCAGGATGAGCTTGAGGTTGCCCGCGATCACCTCGGGGATAGCGCCTTCCTCGAGGTCGTTGGTGCCGATGAGCAGCACCACCGCCGCGGGATGGAGCGAAAGCACGTCTTCCCGCAGCCGGATCAGCACGCCGCGGGTGGTGTCGCCGCTGATCCCGCGGTTGGCGATCTTCACGCCGGGGAACGCCGCCCCGAGGCCGCCGCCCCAGCCCTGCGTGATCGAGTCGCCGAGGAAGACGGCCGCGTTCTGATCCTGCTCGACCCGCTTCGCCCATTCGGCGCGCCGCTCGCGCCAGAGCTTCCGGAACCAGTCGTAGCGCCGGATGGGGCCCGCCCCGGGCAAGCCCTCGTCGGTGGCGGGGATCTCGAACCGGTCCGCGGCGTGGTTGGCCGGCGCTTGCGGCGCGGCCGCCATCGATCCCCCGCAGGCGAGGAGAAGCGCGGCGGCGGCGATCAGACGAGGCTTGAGGCGGCAGGCTTGGAGCATGAGGCGGAGCATATCCGAGGCAGCGCTACACTGGCAGCGTGAAACGCGACGATTGGAGGCCTGTCCCGATCTCCCACCGGGACCCGGCGGCACTTCGCTTGACCCCGGTCGATGCTTACGTGCTCTCCCGGATCGACGGCGTCACCAGCGTGGCCGACCTCGCACTGATCAGCGGCATGCCCGCTGAGTCCCTGCAGACCATCCTGGAGCGCCTTGCGCGCGAAGGGGCGATCGAGCAGTCCCCGGCTGTGAGCGACGTCCCCCGAGCGGCCGGCACCCTGCGGGCGCCCGCCCAGGAGCCTCCCGCGGCCGAGGCCGCCTCGAGCCCGACCACCGAGGGCGCGACGCACCGACAGCTCTTCGAGACGAAACTGCATCCGCTGGAGGAAGGCGAGCGGGAGAGGCTTGCTGTCATGGCCGAGGAGCCGGAGCTGTCCGCCTTCTGCTTCGATCCAACGCCGCGGGTCATCCGCGCCGTGCTGGAGAACCCCAAGATGGGCCTGCCGCATGCCCGCCTCATCGCCGCGCATCACGGCAACGCCGTCGGCCTGGACGCGCTGGGTGAGAAGGCCGCTCTCCTCCAGGATACCGAGGTCCAACGGCTCCTGCTCCGCAATCCACAGTCCCCCGCGCCCATGCTTCAGCGTCTCCTGTCCCGGCGCCGGCTGGCGGAGGTCTACCAGACCACCCAGAGCCGCGACCTTCCCGAGCGCAACCGTCGCACCGCGCTGGACGCGCTGCGTCGGCGCTTCGCCGAGACCGCATCCGAGGAGCGCGTCGAGCTCATCCTGCGCACGGAGGGCCGCGCCCTGGCCGCCCTGGCGGGGCTGTCCCTCGACGCCAAGGCGGCCGGCCTGCTGTGCTCGAGAACGCTCACGTCCGTTCTGCTCGTCGAGAACCTGGCCCGCTGGCCGTCCACACCGCCGCCGATGATCGCCCACTTGCTGAAGCAGCCCATGGTCCTCCGGATGCCGCAGTTGCGGACCGCTCTCAAGCGCCATCCAAACTGTCCGGCGTCGGTGAAGTAACCGCCCACCATCGCTACGGGGTGACGCCGAGGTGGCAGGTATCAGCGGAAACGGGCGACGAGTTGCTCGAACGAGTCTGTCGCCTGCTGTCACCTAGAGACGTGTCTGCGCAGTCGCTTCTCCACGGCGTCGAGCTGCTCGGGAAAGAGGCGCTCGACCATCGTCAGGACGTGGCCCTTCAGGCGGCGAGGGTCGATGATCGCTGCGCCCATCTCCCCTTCGTAGCGGTCGAGGAGAATTCCGAGGTCGAGGGGCGACCGCTGGTGGATCGCTTCGATTGCCTGAAGGTCGTGCTCGTCACCCCGCAAGACCTTCATCAGCACTAGGTCGTGCTTCTCCGGCACCATCACGGCCAGCCGCCTGAGGTGCGGCAGCGCCCGCTCCAGGCGCGACTCGAAGTCCTCCGGCGCGTCTGCGACGCCGCTCTGGGCAAACGGCACCGCAAGCCCGGTCGCCTGGCGAGCACGCTCAACCGCGACCATGAGCTCGTTCTGAACCCTCGTCCAGGTGTCGATGTCCCGCGTGCCGGTCGCGACACCGTACTCGAGGGCGGCGGCCGCACCCCCGATGACCACGACCTCGGCCTGGCCGTGCAGGGCGCCATCGACAGCCTCGAGGAACCGCCGGAGCTCGTCGGGCGTGTAGACCCTCATGCCACCTGCGTGTGCTTCGCGAAGGCCGAAGCGAAGCTGTCGAGTCCCATGTTCATGAGATAGCCCCAACGTCGCGCAAGGCGTGGCGTCTTCCTTCGTGCGGCGGCCAGAGCCATGCGGCCGTGGGGCCTTGCGAAGAAGGGACGAACGCGGCTCCGGCGTCGGTCGCGCAAGCGGCATGCGAGTGAGGCGAATCGGCTATCCCGGGCCAGCCGCCCCGTAAGCTCCAGGAAGAACCCAAGGGTCTGGCGCTCATTGACCCGTGTCGCCTCGCGCACCAGCCGAGCGTGGTCGAGCCGGTCCTTTTGCGCCCAGAACACGAGCGGCAGAACTCGGGCGACGGTTGCGTCGTCGTGAGAAAGAGTCAACGCGTGGGCGAGAACCCTCTCCAGGCTCGGCATCCGACCCGAGGGTCGTCGCGACACCAGGAGCGGAGCCCCGGCTGCAGCTAGCCATCCGCGGACCCGGTCGGTCCTTGCCGGAGCCGCCGTTCGTGAGGCCGCCGTCCCCTCCTGGAGCAGCCGTCGCACCAGGACGGACTGAGGGTGCTTGCGGTTCGCCCGATACGCAAGTGTTCGGCCGACCCGCTCGGACGAGGCGAGGCCCTCGGCGCGCATCGATTCGAGCTCCCGGTGGGCGGCAGCGAAGCTCACGCGCGCCCGGCGAGCGAGATCGCTGACACTGCCGACGGCGCGATTGACCCACAGCAGACGCAGCAGACCGCGCCGGGCGCGGCTTTTCACAAGGTAGGACAGTAACACCTAGAGATCTTATCGTAATGTACGATAGATGTCACAAGCGGCTGCTCGATCGAAAGGTCGTGAAACACGCTAAGCTCTCGAAAGGCATGGTATCGATAGCGAGAAACCGTGTCTGAGGCAAAGCTGACACTGATCGACTCCCACAACCACATCGACATGCCGCAATTCGACGCTGACCGGGACGCCGTGCTGGAACGCGCCCGTGAAGCCGGCGTCGAGACCATGCTGATCGTCGGGGGGGTGGATGAGGAAGCGGGCCACCGGCGGGCCCTGCGGGTGGCGGGGGAGCTCGGCCTGCCCGTCTCCGCGGGCCTCCATCCCCACGAGGCGAAGCTCGCGAGCGAGGCCGTTTACGACGAGCTGCGGGGCCTGGGCAAGGACCGCCGCATCGTGGCCATCGGCGAGATTGGCCTGGACTTCCACTACGACCACTCGCCCCGGCCCATCCAGCGCGAGGCCTTCCGGCGGCAGGTCCGGCTGGCCCGCGACGTGGGCCTGCCCGTGATCGTCCACACCCGCGAGGCCGACCAGGAAACGGCGGCGCTCCTGGAGGACGAGGGCGCGGCGGAGGTCGGGGGGGTGATCCACTGTTTTACCGGCGGCCATGAGCTGGCCCGGCGGGCCCTGGCCCTCGGCTTCCACATCTCGTTCTCCGGGATCGTGGCCTTCCCGCGAGCCGACGGGATCCAGGCGGTGGCGAAGGAAGTCCCGCGCGACCGCCTTCTCGTGGAGACGGATGCGCCGTTCCTCGCCCCGCCTCCGCACCGCGGAAAGCGCAACGAGCCGGCCTTCGTGGTGGAGGTCGCCCGGAAGGTGGCGGCGCTGCGGGGAACCAGCCTGGAGGACGTGGCGACGGCCGTGGGGGCGAACTTCATACGCCTGTTCGGGCGGCCGCCCCACGTTTGACAAAACCCAACGAATCCGTCACCTTACCGGCTGACGTCCGGTCCGGACGCCTCTACCTCAAGACCTACCGGAGCATGGCCGAGAGCTCTTTCGACGTCGTGAGCAGTGTGGACCTGCAGGAAGTGAAAAACGCGATCGCCCAGGCCATGAAGGAGATCGTGACCCGCTTCGACCTCAAGGGGACCGGCTCCGACGTGACGCTCTCGGGGGAGGAGATCGTCCTCTCCTCCTCCGACGAGTTCAAGCTGAAGGCGGTGCGCGACGTGCTCGAGGGGCGGCTGGTCAAGCGCAGCGTCCCCCTGAAGGCGCTCACCTTCGGGACGGTGGAGAAGGCGCTCGGGGGGACCGCGCGCCAGAAGATCACCCTCCAGAAGGGGATCCCCTCCGAGAAGGCCCGGGAGGTCGTGAAGCTGATCAAGGGGACCAAGCTCAAGGTGCAGGCCGCCATCCAGGGCGACCAGGTGCGCGTGTCCGGCAAGAACCGGGACGATCTGCAGGCGGTCATCCGGATGCTCAAGGAGACCGACCTGGGCATCGACATGCAGTTCACCAACTACAGGTAGGATTTCGTGGCAGCGGCGGATCCCGTGGGACGGGGCAGCGTGGCGGGCCTCAAGGAGATCGTGGCCCTCGTGGAGGACGACCTGGCCCGGGTCGAGGAGCTCTTCGAGGAGCAGGTCCGCTCGGACGTGGGGCTCCTGGCCGAGATGGGCCGCTACATCCAGCAGGGCGGGGGGAAGCGCATTCGGCCCGCCCTGCTGCTCCTGGGCAGCCGGCTGTGCGGCTACCGCGGGGATCGGGCCATCCTCCTGGCCTCGGTGGTGGAGTTCATCCACACCGCGACCCTCCTCCACGACGACATCATCGACGAGGCCACGGTGCGGCGCGGCCGGCGCAGCGTGAACAGCCGCTGGGGGAACGACATCACGGTCCTGCTCGGGGACTTCCTCTACACGAAGTCCATGGCCATGGCCCTCTCCCAGGACAACCTGCCCATCCTGCGCCTGCTCTCCGACGTGACCCTCCGCATGATCGAGGGGGAGATCCTGGAGATCGAGCGCAACGGCAACCTGGACGCCACCGAGGCGGACCACCTCGACATCATCCGGAGGAAGACCGCAGACCTCTTCGCCGCATGCCTGCGCATCGGGGCCATCCTGGGGGCGGTGGGCGAGGAAAGGGAGAGGGCAGCCGCGAGCTACGGCTCGAACCTCGGCGTCTGCTTCCAGATGGTGGACGACCTGCTCGACTTCACGGCCGAGGAGAAGACCCTGGGCAAGCCGGTGGCCAACGACCTGCGCGAGGGGAAGGTCACCCTGCCCATGATCTTCCTGCTGCGCAAGGCGGGCCGGCCGGGGATCGAGAAGGTCGGGACCGTCCTGGCGGACCGCGGCTTCGGGCGCGTCTCCCGCGAGGAGATAGTGCGCCTGGCCCGCGAGCACGGCGCCCTCGACGAGGCGCGGGCCCTGGCGGAGACCTACGCCGAGGCCGCCCGGCGCGACCTGTCGGCCTTCGAGCGCTCGCCCTACCGGGAGGCGCTCGAGGTCTTGCCCGACTTCATCCTGGCCCGCGACCACTAGCTTCCGGTCCATGGGGGCCTCGGAGGACGTCCGCCCGGCTTCGGCCCGCGGGGGCTCTTTCGCGCGAAGCCTCCTGGTCGAGGCGTTCCTTCTCTTTCTCCTCCTGGGACTCGTTCTCGGCCCGCGGCTCCTCGAGGGGCGAACTGCCCTCGCCTGGACGCGCTATCACGCGGCCCAGGCCACGGCGGCGAAGCGGCCGGGCGTGCACGTCCGGGAGGCCGCCCACTGGGCCGTGCAGGCCCTCGAGTCGTTGGCTCCCCTGCCCGACGCGGCCGAGGCCGCGCGGGTGGCCCTGAGCGTCGGCCAGGCCGTGGAGGGCCGCGACCGCACCGCCGCCCTGACCCTGTACACGGAAGTGCGGGCGGCGCTGGAGAGGCTTCGCGGGTCGGGCTGGCGCGGGTGGGGCCTCGCCGGCCTGACCGCGGAAGCGGCGCGCCTGGCCGAGGCCCCTCGCGACCCGGAGACCGACAAGGACGAGGTCGAGGGCCGATGAGAGCTCGGGTGGGGGGTCGATGAAAGATCCCGAGGAGCGCCTCGCCCGCCTCCGCGAGGAGATCCGCCGCCACGAGCACCTGTATTACGTCGAGAACGCCCCTGCGATCTCGGACCAGGAGTACGACCGGCTGGAGCGCGAGCTGCGCGACCTGGAGGCGCGGTTTCCCGAGCTCGTGACTCCCGACAGCCCCACCCAGCGGGTGGGGGAGAAGCCCTCCGAGGAGTTCCCGACCTTCACCCATCGCGTGCCCATGCTCAGCCTCGACAACACCTACAGCGAGGACGAGCTGCGCGAGTTCGAGGAGCGGATCTTCCGCATCGCGGGGCCGCGGGAGATGGTCTACACCGCGGAGCTCAAGATCGACGGCCTCTCGATGGCCCTGCACTACGAGAAGGGGCGGCTCGTGCGCGGGGTGACCCGGGGCGACGGGGTACGGGGGGACGACGTCACTCCGAACGTGCGGGCCATCAGGGCCGTCCCCCTCGTGCTCCAGGGCGAGGACGCCCCGGAAGAGCTGGAGGTCCGGGGCGAGGTCTACCTGCCGCGCTCGCGCTTCGAGGCGATCAACCGCGAGCGGGAGGAGGCGGAAGAGGAGCCCTTCGCCAACCCGCGCAACGCCGCCGCGGGGACCATGAAGAGCCTGGACGCCAAGGTGGCGGCGAGCCGCGGCCTGGACATCTTCCTCTACGCGATCGCCCAGGTGACGGGAGCCGAGATCAAGAGCCAATGGGAGGCCCTGGAGCGGATGCGGGCGTGGGGGCTCAAGACCAACCCGACCTCGCGGCTCCGCCGCGGCCTCGAGCAGGTGCTGGAGTTCTGCCACGAATGGCAGGAGAAGCGCGACACCCTGGAGTACCAGATCGACGGGGTGGTGGTGAAGGTGAACGACTTCGCGCTCCAGCAGGAGCTGGGCTTCACCTCGAAGTTCCCGCGCTGGGCCATCGCATACAAGTACCCGGCGCGGCAGGCCGCCACCGTCGTGCGCGCGATCGAGGTGTTCGTGGGGCGGACGGGCAAGCTCACGCCGGTGGCCATCCTCGACCCCGTCTTCCTCGCCGGCTCGACGGTGAGCCGCGCCACGCTCCACAACGAAGAAGAAGTGGCGCGCAAGGACGTCCGGGTGGGCGACACCGTGCTCATCGAGAAGGGGGGCGACGTCATCCCCAAGGTCGTGCGGGTGGTCGAGGAGAAGCGGCCGGCGGGCACGAGTCCCTGGGTACCCCCGGATGCCTGCCCGGTGTGTGGCACGAAGGCGGTCAAGCCCGAGGGCGAGGTCGACCGGCGATGCCCCAACGCGTCCTGCCCGGCCCAGATCGAGCAGCGCCTCCGGCACTTCGCCTCGCGCCAGGCCATGGACATCGAGGGGCTGGGGGACGCTCTCGTTCGCCAGCTCGTGGCGAGCGGGCTGGTCCGGGATTTCGCGGACCTCTACCACTTGCGGGAACGGCGGGAGGAGCTGATCGCCCTGGAGAGGATGGCCGAGAAGTCGGCCGACAACCTTCTCGAGCAGATCGAGAGGAGCAAGACGCGGGAGCTGCGCCGCCTGCTCTTCGGCCTCGGCATCCGCTTCGTGGGGGAGCGCGCGGCCATGCTCCTGGCCCGCCACTTCCGCAGCCTGGAGAAGCTGGCCGAGGCCTCGGTCGAGGAGATCGACGCCCTCTACGAGATCGGGCCCGCGGTGGCCGCCTCGGTCCACGACTGGTTCCGCGAGCCGGCCAACCGCAGGCTCGTGGAGCGGCTGCGGGAGGCGGGCGTGCGGACCGAAGAGGAGGCGTCGTCCCCGGGCTCATCGGCCTTCCGGGGGATGCAGTTCGTGCTCACGGGGACCCTGGAGAGCATGAGCCGCGACGAGGCCAGGGCCGCCATCGAGGCGCGGGGCGGGCGCGTCACGTCGTCGGTCTCGAAGAAGACCTCGGTGGTGGTGGTGGGCCGCGACGCGGGCGGGAAGAGCGACAAGGCGCAGGAGCTGGGGGTGAAGACCGTCGACGAAAAGGGGTTCCGCGAGCTGCTCGGGCCCTGACCGGCTTATACTCGATTCGATGCCACGAGCCGTCCTGGCCATCGTCCTCGCGTTCTTCGCCTCCCTGGGCGCGTTCGTGGGCTACGTGGCGGGGAGCGGCGGCCGGTTGGGCGCGCCCCACGCCCCCCTGGGCTTCGGAGCGCCCTCGACGTTCGCGGACATCGTCCTGCGGGTGAACCCGGCGGTGGTGCACGTCGACGTGATCGAGACCACCCGCCAGAACCCGCACGAGGGGGTGGAGGACGCGCCGGAGCTGGACATCCCTGGGCGGGGCGAGGGCTCCGGCTTCATCGTCGATCCCTCCGGCTACATCCTCACGAACCACCACATGGTGCCGGGCCCCGCCAAGATCCGGGTACGGCTCTCGGACAAGCGCGAGTTCCCGGCGACCCTCGTGGGGGCCGATCCGAGCACGGACCTCGCCTTGCTGAAGATCGCCGCCGAGGGGCTCCCGGTGGTCCCCCTCGGCGACTCCGACCGCCTGCGGGTGGGCGACTGGGTCTGCGCCATCGGCAACCCGCTGCACTTCGACCACACGGTGACGGTGGGGGTGGTCTCGTCGAAGGGCCGGAAGATCTTCAACGCCTCCTTCGATTCGTACATCCAGACCGACGCCGCCATCAACCCCGGCAACTCGGGGGGGCCGCTGATCAACCTCGAGGGGGAGGCGGTGGGGATCAACGCGGCGGTGAGCAGCGAAGGGCAGGGGATCGGCTTCGCGGTGCCCATCAACCTGGCCCGCAGCATCCTGGACCAGCTCCGTACCACCGGCCGGGTCTCCCGGGGCTACCTGGGAATCCAGCTCCAGGAGCTCGAGCCCGACCTGCAGAAGCTGGTGGGCCTGCGGGAGGCGAAAGGAGCGCTCGTCCTCGACGTGTTCCGGGGAGGCGCGGGGGAGGCGGCGGGCCTGCGGCGCTACGACGTGATCACCGGCGTCTCGGGCCAGGAGGTGCAGGACGGCGACCAGCTTGTGCGGACGATCGCCGGGATCCGGCCCGGCAACAACGTCACCCTCTCGGTCTTCCGGGACGGCCGGACCCTGAGCCTGGCCGCCCGTTTGAGCGAGCGCGCTCCGGACGAGGAAGCCTCCCCCGAGAAGCCGCCGGCCGTGAAGCCCGTGGCGGGCGACGCCCTCGGCCTGGTGGTGGGGGAGACCGGACCGAGAGTGAAGGCCGCCCTTCCCGCCGACCGGGTGGGAGTGGCGGTCAAGGAGATCGTGGGGCTCGATCCTGGCACGGACGCCCTGGAGGAGGGGGACGTGATCGTGGAGGTGAACCGGCAGCCCACCCCGAGCCTGGGCGCCTACAAGAAGGTGCTGGCCTCGCTGGCCCCCGGCCAGCCGGCCTGGCTGTTCGTCTACCGCCCGCGCCCCCCCGCCGCCTCGTTCCTCACCAAGGTGGAGGTCGAGAAGGGCCCGTGAAGCCCCGGGTCCTGATCGTCGACGACGAGGAGGCCATCCGCTCGTCGCTCAAGATGATCTTCGAGTACGAGGGCTACGAGGTCCTCCTGGCCGCGAACGGCCCCGCCGGCCTCAAGATCGCGGAGAAGGAGGCCCCGGACCTCGTCTTCCTCGACATCAAGATGCCCCAGATGGACGGCCTGGAGGTCCTCAAGCGGATGAAGGCCGCGGAGGGCTCCCCGCCCGTGGTCATCCTCTCCGGCCACGGCAACGTGAAGACCGCGGTGGAGGCCACCAAGCTCGGGGCCTTCGACTTCATCGAGAAGCCGCCGGAGAGCGAGCGCATCCTGCTCGTGACCAGGAACGCCCTGGGCCAGAAGCGGCTGGTGGACGAGAACCGGCGGCTCAAGCTGACCTTCGACGAGCGCTATCGCATGGTGGGGCAGAGCGGGGCCCTGGAGAAGGTCTGGGAGGCGGTGCGCCGCGCCGCCCCCACGAACGCCACCGTGCTCATCAGCGGGGAGAGCGGGGTGGGGAAGGAGCTGGTGGCCCGGGCCATCCACCGCAACAGCCTGCGGAAGGACGAGGCCTTCGTGCAGGTGAACTGCGCGGCCATCCCCGAGGAGCTGATCGAGAGCGAGCTCTTCGGCCACGAGAAGGGCTCGTTCACGGGGGCGACCGAGAAGCAGATCGGAAAGTTCGAGCTGGCCCACAAGGGGACGATCTTCCTGGACGAGGTCGGGGACATGTCCCTGCGCACCCAGGCCAAGGTCCTGCGGGTGCTCCAGGAGGGGGAGGTGGAGCGCATCGGCTCCCAGAAGACGATCGAGGTGGACGTGCGGGTGATCGCCGCCACCAACAAGGAGCTCGAGGAGGCGATCGGCAGGGGCGACTTCCGGGAGGACCTGTACTTCCGCCTCTCCGTCATCCCGGTGCGCGTCCCTCCCCTGCGCGAGCGCGCCGAGGACGTGCCGGTGCTCATCCAGCATTTCGTGAAGCAGTTCTGCGCGGAGAACAACTTCCGCCCGCGGGCCTTCGCGCCCGCGGCCATCGAGGCCCTGAAACGCCATCCCTGGCGGGGCAACGTCCGCGAGCTGAAGAACGCGGTGGAGCGCCTGCTCGTCATGGCCGAGGGGGACGAGATCGGTCCTGACCAGCTGGGCGAGGTGCTGCGCAAGCCCGCGGACTCCGCGGCGGGGCCGCCCGGCGCCGAGACCCTCCGGGACTTCAAGGAGGGCGCCGAGCGGGCCTTCCTGGTGGGGAAGCTGCGCGAGAGCAGCTGGAACATCTCCGCCACCGCCGCCGCCATCGGCACCCCCCGCTCCAACCTCTACAAGAAGCTGGAGCAGTACGGGATCACGCAGGAGAAGGATGGGTAAAGGAAGCAACCCGGAGGTGCTGATGGGCGGCCGCTGGTTTCTGATCTGCCTGATCCTTTCTGCTTCGTCGGTCGGGGTGGCCGCCGGCCCAGGCCCGGGAACCACCCCCTGCGACCTGCTCTTTGCGGGCGGGCGCGTCGTGGACGGGACGGGAGCCCCCTGGTTCCGAGCCGACGTGTGCGTACGCGAGGGTCGGATCTCCGAGGTGGGAGACCTTCGGGCGGCACGCGCCAAACGCCGGATCGATGCCAGCCGTCTCGTGGTCGCCCCGGGGTTCATCGACATGATGGGGCAGTCCGAGTACAACGTGCTCGTCGACAACCGCGCGGCCAGCAAGATCACCCAGGGCATCACCACGGAGGTCACGGGTGAGGGAACCTCGATCGCCCCGCTCAACGCGCGCATGATGGCCGACTCGAAGGAGTCCTACGACCACTATGGCGTGACCCCGAACTGGACGACCCTCGAGGGCTACTTCAAGGAGTTCGAGCGTCGGGGCTCGGCCATCAACCTCGCCACCTTCGTGGGCGCGGGCGGGGTGAGGAACTTCGTGATCGGCAAGGACAATCGGCCCCCCAGCCCGCAGGAGCTGCAAGCCATGGAGCTCGCGGTAGGCCAGGCCATGGAGCAGGGGGCCCTGGGCCTCTCGACCTCGCTCATCTACGTCCCCGACAACTTCGCCTCCACGGAGGAGATCATCGCCCTGGCCAAGGTGGCCGCGCGCTACGGCGGAACCTACATCACGCACCAGCGCGACGAGGGGGACGGGATCGACCGGAGCCTCGACGAGGTGATCCGCATCGCGCGCGAGGCGCGGATTCCCGTGCAGGTCTACCACCTCAAGACCTCGGGCAAGCCGAACTGGGGCCGCATGCCGGCGGTCTTGAAGCGCATCGAGGCCGCCCGGACCGAGGGCCTCGACGTCTCGGCGGACCAGTACCCGTGGACGGCCAGCTCCAACAACCTCGACGAGAGCCTGCCCATCTGGGTCCGGGAAGGCGGTGCGGACAAGCTCGTGGCCCGGCTGGGCGATCCCGCCACGCGGGCGCGGGCCCGCCTGGACTTCCTCAAGGACAACCCGAACTGGCCCGAGGGCGCGGCGCGCATCCTCGTCACGAGCGTCCTGAACCCCGTCCTCAAGAAGTTCGAAGGCAAGACCATCGCGGACATCGCGCGCCTCGAGGGGAAAGACCCATTGGACGCCCTCATGGACGTCGTGGTGGCCGACCGGGGCAACACCGGCCGAGTCTCCTTCGGCATGAGCGAGGACGACGTGAAGGCGGCCCTGAAGAACCCGCTGGTGTCCTTCGCCACGGATTCCCCCGCCATGGCCGAGGACGGGATCCTCTCGCAGGAGAAGTCCCATCCGCGGGCCTGGGGCTCCGCCCCCCGGATCCTGGGGAAGTACGTGCGCGAGGAGAAGCTGCTCTCGCTGGAGGAGGCCATCCGCAAGATGACGTCGCTTCCCGCCTCGCGCATGCGGCTGGACGACCGCGGGATCGTGCGCCCGGGCCTGGCGGCCGACTTGGTGGCTTTCGACCCCGACGCGGTCCGCGAGCGATCCACCTACGCCGACCCGATCCACTACAGCGAGGGGATCCCGTACGTGGCGGTGAACGGCGAGCTGGTGGTGGACGGGGGGAAGATCACGGCGGCGCGGCCGGGGCAGGCTCTGCGGGGCCCGGGCTGGAAGCCGAGGCCATGAGGGCGTCGAGGCTCTGAGCACGGAGACGACATGAAGATGACCGAGCTGTTCAAGGCGCAACTGGAGCGGGAAGCGCCGATCACCCGGCGCGCGCTGGAAAACGTCCCCGAGGGGAAGCCGGAGTGGAAGCCGCACGCGAAATCGATGCCGCTCGGCTATCTGTCGTCGCTCGTGGCCTCGATGCCGGGATGGGTGGCCATGGCGGTCCGGCAGGACGAGCTGGACCTCTATCCCAAGGGCGGCAAGCCCAACGCCCCGCCGGTCTCGAGCACCCGACGCGAGCTGCTGCAGGCGCTCGACGAGTCGCTGGCCAGGTCACGAGAGGCCCTCGCGGGCACCGATGATCGGCACTTGATGACCTCCTGGCGGCTGCTCGTCGGCGGACAGGTCGTCCTGGAGCAGCCGCGGCACGTCGTGATCGCCGATGCGTTCACCCACCTGGCGCACCATCGCGGGCAGCTGACCGTCTATTTGAGGCTCAACGAGATGAAGGTGCCGTCGATCTACGGGCCCACGGCGGACGAGAAGACGTTCTAGCCGGCGGGCGGGGGCCGCGAGCTTGACCGGGCCATCGAGGCCCCGTAGTCTAGTCTTGTTCGCGGAGCGGGTCGGGCGATCGCCGCGGTCCGACGTCGGGGCCGGGGAGGAAAGTCCGGACTCCAATGGGCAGTGTGCTGGTTAACGGCCAGCGAGGGTGACCTCAGGGAGAGTGCCACAGAAAACACACCGCCGAACTCCCGGGCAACCGGGGGTGGCAAGGGTGAAAAGGTGCGGTAAGAGCGCACCGCCGGCGTGGTGACACGACGGGCAGGGAAAACCCCACACGGAGCAAGACCAAATAGGGGGGCGTTCGAGGCTGGCCCGGCTGAAGCCCCCGGGTAGGTCGCTTGACCCCGCGGGTAACCGCGGGGCTAGAGGAATGATCGCCCCCCGTCGCCCGTCCGAGAGGGCGGAACGGCGGGGACAGGATCCGGCTTACAGACCCGCTTCGCGAACACTTTCCGGCTGGAAGATCAAGCAGAAGAGGCGGAGCCGGACGTGCACCGGCGTTTCCCTCCCCCTGCGTGGGGCGATACATCGGGGCGATACATCGGAATGAAGCAATGCGGGTCGAGTCGAAGCCAACTCCGACGCATGCCGATGTATCGGAGGGATAGGGTGGGGGGTCAACAATGAAGCAACGCGCACGGAAGATCCTGGTCACCGGCGGAGCCGGCTTCATCGGGAGTCACCTCGTGGAGGCGCTGGTCCGCGACGGCCACGAGGTTCGCGCTTTCGACGACTTCTCCTCGGGCGCGCGCAACAACCTGAAAGCGGTGGCCCGCGAGGTCGAGGTCATGCGCGGTGACTGCGCGGACCCGCGGGCGGCCGCGCGCGCGGTCCAGGGGATGGAGGCGGTCTTCCACGAGGCGGCGGTGCCGAGCGTAGCCGTGTCGGTGAAGGACCCCGCGCGCTCCCACCGCGCGGGCGCCACCGCCACCCTGACCATGCTGCTGGCGGCCAGGAATGCGGGCGTGCGCCGCTTCATCTACGCGGGCTCGTCCTCCGTCTACGGCGACACCCCCAAGCTCCCGAAGACCGAGTCCATGGCTCCCCGCCCTCTCTCGCCCTACGCGGTGAGCAAGCTCACCGGCGAGACCTACGTCCGGCTCTTCTCGTCCCTCTACGGCATGGAGACCCTGACCCTGCGCTACTTCAACGTCTTCGGCCCCCGCCAGAACCCGGGCTCGCCCTACAGCGGGGTCATCAGCCTGTTCACGACCGCCCTCCTGGACGGGCGCACGCCCGTCGTCAATGGCGACGGCCGGCAGAGCCGCGACTTCACCTACGTCGACAACGTGGTGCAGGCGAACCGGCTGGCCCTCACGGCCGAGGGCCTCGCCGGCCAGACGGTGAACGTGGCCACCGGGAAGCGGGTCACCCTGCTCGAGCTCTTGCGGGCGCTGGCCGCGATCACGGGGCGCCCGGCGCGGGCCCGGCACCAACCGGTGCGCGCGGGCGACGTGCGCCACAGCCTGGCCGACATCCGCCTCGCCCGGCGGCTGCTCGGCTACCGGCCGGTGGTCGACTTCAAGACCGGCCTCGCCCGCACCGTGGACTGGTATCGCAGCGTCGCCCGGTAGCGCCCTCGTCGGCCGCCGGGCCTGGCGGCACGGCATGCACGACCACACCCCGGCCCCTCCGGCTTATCCGTCGCGGGACGGATAAAATCCGCTGACCATTTTCGGCACCCTCTACGGCGCGACCACCGCCCGCGCGGCCGCGGCCTTGCCGTCGGCCGCCCGCAGGTGGTCTTCCAGGGCCTTCTGCAGCTCGGAGTAGCTGAGGGCCAGCGAGACCGGCAGCGCTTCCTCCGAGGGCAAGCGATCGCTCAAGGCGGCGATCAGCCGTAGGAGGCCGGCCTCGCCCCGCATCCGCAGGATGTGGGCCACCGCGGCCAGGCTGGTGGCGTAGGCGTTGGTCGCTTCGGCCTCCGACAGGTTGCGGAACGGGCCCTCCAGGGTGAGCAGGTTGGGAAGGCGCCCCCCCCGCGCCAGCGGGGAGAGGGTCGCGTCGTCCCGCCCCGGGTCGCCGCCCTCCAGCCATTGCGCGATCCCCTCCTGCAGCCAGGTCGGGCAGTTGTTGCCGGTGCGGGAGGCCACGAAGGAATGGGCGAGCTCGTGGCGCAGCACGCGCAGGAGGCGCGGGTTCAAGGCGTCGAGGCCCATGACCGGCACCTGGATCGTCCCGTCGTTCCATCCCTCGGCCCACTCGGGAGTGCGGGTGGTGTCCCGGAAGGAGGCCCCGGTCTGCAACACCACCGTGATCGGCTGGTCGGGGCGGAAGCCGAACCGGCCCCCGTACTCGGCGTGGGCGTCGGTCAGGATCTTGAGGACCGCCATCCCGACCGGCTCGTTGAGGCTGCCGTCGTACCGGATGCGGAAGGGCACGTTGAGGACCCCCGCGGGGGGAAGGGCGAGGGCCTTCCTCTTCCGTTCGACCTCGGGGTCGGCCTTGAGCGCGAGACTGCGGCCGTACTCCTGCTCGGCCCGCCGGTGCTCGCCGGTCGCCGCCAGGGCGTCTCCGAGGAGGGCCCGGGTGCCGGGGTTGGTGGCGTCCTGTCGCAAGGCCTGCTCCATGGTCTCGCGGGCCCGCCGCGGATCCCCGAGGGCGAGCTGCGCCGCGGCGAGGGCCTGGAGCGCGGGGACCGAGCGGGCGTCGCGGAAGAGCGCGAGGCGCGCGTAGCGGAGCGCCTCGCCCGGGTCCTGGGCGGCCAGGCGCTCCCGGCTTCGCGTGACGTCGGGGTCGAGAACCGACTCGCCGCTCGGAGACTCGAGCCGTGCCACGAGGTCGCGCGGGATGCCGTAGATCCCGCCGTCCTTGTGGTATCGCACTTCGTTCCCCTCGTACCAGGCCCGCTCGGCTTCGATGACCCGGCCGTTCTTGAGAACGATCGCGTCGCTGGCCTTCGCGGCCCCGCCCCCGCCCAGCAGCGCTCCGAGCGCGAGGCTGAGGACGGCGCGGGCACGGGCCGAGAGCGCGCGTTCCACGGGGGCGCCCGGAGCCGCTAGGGGAGGAGAGAAGCGACCGGCGAGACCTTGGGGGTGGCCCCGCCGCGCCGGAAGTATTCGGGCAGCGAGCGGCCGGCGGTGGCCGCCTGCTCCTCGCTGGTGTAGAGGCCCCAGCAGACCCGGTAGCAGCTCCGTCCCTTGTAGTTCACGGGCAGGATGAACAGCTCGTCCGCGGGCACGGCGGCCACCGCCTTCTGGATCGTCTCCTCGGAGCAGGCCACGAGGAGCTGCACGCTGAACCGGCCCCGGGCTTTCCCGCGGAGGTCTTCGGCAAAGGAGCTGGCGGCGTCGCCGAAGGCTCCGGATCGCAGGAGCCCACGCGCGTCACCGCCCGTGGGAGGCGTGGCCTTCGCTCGGGGCGCGGTCGTGGGAGGGGGGGTCCCGGGCCCCCTGGGTGCGATGGGGTCCGTGGACGGCGGCGGCGCGGCCGCGGTCGCGGGAGGCAGGGTCGCCTGGAGCGACGGGCTGGGAGCCGCCGGCATCGTGGTCGCGGTCGGGGCCGCGACGGAGGGTGGCGTTGCACTGGGGCCCACCGCCACCGGGGCGGCCTGCGCCGGGCGGAGGACGAGGAAGTAGTAGCCGGCGGCCGCGGCCCCGGCCAGGCCGATGAGGCCCAGCAGCAAGGGGACGACCGGGATGCTGCGCCGGCGCCCCGGGGGACGTCGCAGCGGCATCGCGGGACGGAACTGGGGCTCCCAGCGCTCCGCCCGCGGCCGCTCGGGCGGCCGGGCGGCGCCGATCGACGAGGCCGAGGGATTGAGGAGGGCGTCGAGGGCCGCCAGGTCCTCCTTGCTCGGGCGCGATGACGGCACCGTCAAGTGCTCGTCGGTGTGCCCCTGGAGCGAGGGCACATGGGGAACGTCGTCGAATGACCGCGCCGGGCCGGGCGAGATCGCGGGTATCCCGCCCGCGATCGTCTCCATCTCGAACGGCGATTCCGCGGGTTCGGAGGGCGCCGGGGTGAAGGCCACGGTCGACGTGCTCCGCTCCGCGAATGCCGGTGTGGCTGAGGTAGGCTCGAATACGAAGGCCGGCGGAGCCGGCTCGGGATCGACGGTCGGCTCGGGCTCGGCGTGGCCGGCCGGATTGGCGGCGGGGGGAGCGGCCGCGGTGTCGGGAACCACGAACGGAGGAACGTCCCCGGAGCTCTCGAACATGGCGAGGTCGGCTCCCTCGGGCTCCGGCTCGCTCGTCGAGAACGCGGGGGGCTCCATCTCGGGGGTCGGGAACGCGACCTCGGCCTCGTCCACGACCGGGATCTGCTCCTCCGGAGGCCGGGCCTCCTGGGGAACGAAGAACGGCTCCTCGGCTGCGGGCTCCGGCGCGGAGGGAGCGGCCGCGGGGGCTGCCGCCGCGAAAGGGAACGCCGCTACCGCCTCGCCGAAGGCGCTGCGCGCGGTCGCCGCGAGGTCGAGCTCCTCGCCGGCCACGGCCCGACCCGGCTCCGCCCGGGCGACGATCCCCAGGAACAGCAGGCTGCACGCCAGCTTCGCGGCTTCGAACTCGTCGAGTCGCGTCTGGGCCACCGCGTCCTTGAGCGAGCGCCGGCCGTCCAGGCGCTCGAGCAGCGGGGTCGCCTCCGAGCGGATCTCGCCGATGCGCGCCTGGGCGTCGGGGGCGGGGGCGAGCACCACCCCGAGGCTCTCGATGTAGCGCAGGACGAAGGCGCGGTCGCTCATGCGGGCCACCGCGGCCAGGAGCAGCTTCTCCGTGGAGAGCTTGAGGTCCACCGCGCCCTTCGGGAGAACCCCGTCCTCGAACTCGAAGCTGCCCGAGGTGTAGGCGATCACGTCGGAGAGGATGCGCTCGACCTTGATGCGGGCGGCGTCGCCCAGCTCCCGCTGGTTCACGAAACCGCTCTCCGCGAGGACCTTGGCCAGGGGGTTCCCCGGCCCCACCTTGGCGTTGACGTCCTCGAGCTGGTCCTGGCTGATCTTGCCCTGCTCGATCAGGATCGAGCCGAGCTGGTCCCGGGGGTCGTTGGACGACCCGAAGAGTATCCGTCCGCCGCGGAGATAGAGGGCCTTGGGATGGCTCGGCCCCTCCACCTTCAGGGAGCCCGTGGCTCCGCGCCGATGGAGGTCCATGAGGAGGAACGGAAAGGTTGTAGGATCGATGTTCCCGCTGGTCGGGAACGCCTCCACCATCAAGCCTCCGGAGCGCCCCCGCGCAACCGACCGCGGGCGGGCGCATCACGCACAGATTCAGTATATTACCATGACATGCCGTACCTGATCGACGGAAACAACCTGCTGGGCTCCTGGGGGGGGCCGACCAGGGGCGACGACCGGCGCGCCGACGTCGTGCGGCGCGTTGCCGCGTTCTGTCGCGGCCGAGGTGCCCGCGCCACCCTGGTCTTCGACGGCCACCCGCTGCGGGCGGACATGGCGGCCCAGGACCTCGGGCCCGTTTCGATCCGCGTTCCACCCCCCGGCTCCGACGCGGACACGGTCATTCGGGAGCTGATCGACCGCGCGCCGCGTCCCGCCGATCTGATCGTCGTGACCTCCGACAAGGCGCTCTATTCCTACGCGCGGACCATGGGGGCCGCGGTCCTGCGGGCCCACGAATGGAACGCCCTGGAGCGCAGGATCGACCAGGCTCGGGAGAGTACCTCGGGTGCCGAAAAGCCCGAGCGCGAGGACGACGTCGAAGGCTGGCTCCGGAAGTTCGGTTCCTCTTGAAGTCGTTCCGGACGCTGCTCCACCAGATCCGGGTGCGCCCGCGGCTGGCCACCTCGGCGGCCGTGGTCACCGCGGCGCTGCTCTTCCTGCCGGGGAGCCTTTCCGGGCCCACGCGCGCTCTCGTGGCCTGGGACGCGGGGACCGGGCTGTATCTCGTGCTCGCGTGGGCGATGATGCTGCGCGCCAGCGTGGACGCGGAGAAGATGCGCTGGCGTTCCAGACTGCAGGACGACGGGGCGGCGGTCGTCCTGGGGCTCTCGGTGGCGGCCGCGGTGGCGAGCCTCGCGGCCATCGTCCTGGAGCTGGTCGGGGTCAAGAACTACTCGGCGCGCGCGCAGACCTTGCACCTTGCCCTGGCGGGACTCACCATCCTGTGCTCGTGGTGCTTCGTGCACACGGCCTTTGCCTTGCACTACGCGCACGAGTTCTATGCCGACCGCGGCCATGAAGGCCGGCCCTGCCTCGAGTTTCCGGGCGGTCGCCCGCCGGACTACCTCGACTTCATGTACTTCTCCTTCGTCATCGGCACCACGTCGCAGACCGCCGACGTCTCCATCTCGTCACGCTCGCTGCGCCGGCTTGCCCTGCTGCACGGGGTGATCGCGTTCTTCTTCAACACGACGCTGCTGGCCGTGACCATCAACATCGCGGCGGGCCTGATCTGATCGCTTCCGCATGGAGTCACCCGCGTCAACGGGCGCGTACGGCGTCCACGCGGCTTGACACGGCGCCAAGGTCCCTCGTTTCCGTGAGTTCGGCGACGCCTCGACGTTCGGGCGACAACCCAGCATGACGTCCGGGCGCTTCTTCCCCCTCACGCCCGGAGAGCGCCTCCTCACCTAAGCCGCGGCTGATCCGCGGGTTGTGGACGGGCCCGCGCGTCGGCATGCGTCTTGCCTTGGGAAGCGTGCGTGTGCGGCGGACCGGCGTCCGGGCTCTCGGAAGGGAGAGCCGGGGGCCCGGGCGCCGGGTTTCCGCAAAGAAGGACGGTGAACCGGGGACGCGGTCCGCGAGGCCAATCGAGGACCGCCCTCCGGCGAGCGCCGCGCCGCACGCGCTGCCCGAGCTACGGGTTTGATTGAATGAAGAGGAGTGAACCATGACGCCTCGCCGCATCGTCGCCGCCGCCCTGGCCCTCGCCGTGGCCAGCCTGCTGTCCACCGGAGTCGCGTTTGCCGCCGCCAAGCCGGCCCCGGCCGGGAAGGTCAACATCAACACCGCCACCGTCGAGCAGCTCACCACCCTGCCCGGCGTCGGTCCCAAGCTGGCCGCTCGCATCGTGGAGCATCGCCAGAAGGCCGGCGCGTTCAAGTCGACGCAAGAGCTGATCAACGTCAGGGGTATCGGCGAGAAGAACTTCGAGAAGATCCAGGGCTACTTGACTCTCGGCGAGCCCGGCCGGAGCGCGTCCAGCAAGTGAGGGCGGAGCGGGGACGGCTCCTGGATGCGGCCGTCCCCGCACGTTCTCCACGGCTCCGCCATGAAGAACCAGCACGGGTTCACCCTCGTGGAGGCCGCGGTGGTGGCCTTCCTCATCCTCGCCTTCGCGATCGGGGCCGCCCCGGCGCTCAAGGCCTACTCGGTGGAAGCGAGCCTGCTCGGCGCGGGGCGGGTCTTCAAGGCCGAGTTCCGGAAGGCGCACTCGATGGCGGTGAAGCAGGGCGTCTACACCGCCATCCGCTTCGAGCGCGCGGGCGATCAGGCCTTCTACAGCATCTACGCCGACGGCAACGGGAACGGCGTACGCACTCACGAGATCCTCTCCGGGGTCGACCGCCGCGTGGCCGGCCCTCTTCCCCTCCACGGAGGCTCGGCCAGCGTGCGGGTCGCGATCAACCCCGGCGTGCCGGCCATCCCGCCCGACCGGGGCTTCATCACCGGCGATCCCATCAAGTTCGGCTCCTCGGACCTGCTCTCCTTCTCGCCTCTCGGCACCGCCACCCCGGGGACTTTCTACCTCGCCGGCGAAGGCGCGCAGGCGGCCGTCCGCGTCACCCCGGGCAGCGCCCGAGTCCGCCTCATGACCTGTCGCGGCAAGACCTGGGTCGAGCGATGAGGAGCGGAGCCGGGCGGGCATCAGCGTTCCCCTCGCCCTACGTGGGGAGGGACAGGGTGGGGGGTCGATGATGAGGCCGGCCCGCCTCGAGGGCGAGGCCTTCGTGGCCCACGTGGAGCCCGAGGACGGCACCGCGGGTGTGTTCCGGGATGCGGTGGTCCTGGCGCGCCTGTCGCACCCCCTCGATCCTCGGAGCCTCTGCGGCCAGACTTTCCAGGTCCGCGACGCCACGGGCTCGGTGCCGTCGCACCTCGAGCTGAGCCCCGACCGCTGCGTGCTGATCTGGCGGCCCGACCGGCTGCTCGATCCCTGGGTGGAGCACGAGGTGAGAGCGGACGGCCTCCGGGACCAGAAGGGGCGGCCGGTGGTCCCTCACTGCAGCCGGTTCGTTCCCGGAACCCTCGCCTTCCGCGATCTCATCGACTGACCTGGGGTCGGGCGGTCGAAGTAACATTCGCCTCATGAAGGTCTACACGTTCGTGGAGTCCTTCCACCAGGGTGTCGAGTTCTACGACCGGCTCGTCAAGGCCCTGTCGTCCCGGAAGTAGGGCACAACCCTACGGGAGAGCGAAAGCCAGTATGTAGTCGCCCTGTTTCGTGTGCAGCTTTCCGTGGCCGCCCGCGGCGATGACCACGTACTGCTTGCCGTCGAGAGTGTAGGTCATGGGGGTGGCCTGGCCGCCCGCGGGGAGCGCGTACTTCCAGAGCTCCTTTCCGGATTCGGAGTGGAAGGCCCGGAAGAAGGAGTCCATGGACGCCGAGGTGAACACGAGGCCCCCTGCGGTCACGATGGGGCCGCCGAGGTTGATCGAACCCGTCTCCTGGCCGGGAATGAGAGTTCCCAGGGGAGCCTCCCAGAGCTTCTTGCCCGAATGGAGATCGACGGCTTCCGTCGTGCCCCACGGCGGGGCGTTGCAGGGTAGCTTGCTGGGAGAAAACAGGAAGGTCCGATAGAGGCCGTAGGGCGAGGGCGACTGGTCGGCGAACTCGCCGAAGATCCGATTGTCCTGCGGAGCATCGCCTTCGGCGTCGAACTTCTCTCGAGGGATCAGCTTCACCCAGGCGGCCAACCGGTTCGTGTTCACGATCATCAGGTGGCGCTCCGGGTCGTAGGCGGCGCTGCCCCAGTTGACGCCCCCGACGTTGCCGGGAAAGACGACGGTCCCCCGAAGACTCGGGGGAGTGAAGATGCCCTCGTTCCTCGAGGCCTCGAGCTTGTCCTGGCACCAGCGGAGGTCCTCCGGAGTCGGCCCCCAGGCATCGCCGGGCGGGAGCCTCTCGGGCACGAGGGAAATGGTCGAGAAGGGCTGCGTCGGCCAGCTTCTCTCCCCGGAGATGTCGCTCCGGGGCACGGAGCGCTCCTCCACGGGAAGCAGGGGAGCGCCCGTGAGGCGGTTCAGCACGAAGACGTGACCCATCTTGGTGTTGATCACCACGGCGGGGGTGCCGTCCTTCCAGCCAATGAGGGCGGGCTGTGAGGCCACGTCGTAGTCCCACAGGTCGTGATGCACGACCTGGAAGCCCCAGACGAACGCGCCCGTGGAGGCGCGGAGGGCGACCACCGAGTTGGCCCACTTGTTGTCGCCCCTGCGGATTCCGCCGTAGTAGTCCGGGCTGGCGCTGCCCGTCGGTATGAAGACGAGGTCGTGCTCGGAATCGACGGAGAGAGTCGACCAGGCGTTGCCGCCGCCCGTGCGCGGCTTCGTCTTCTGGCCCCAGGGGATGGGATCCCAGATCCACCGCCGTTTGCCGTTCCGGACGTCGAACCCGCGCACGATGCCGCGGCCGGTGTCCACCCTCCAGTTGTCCGCGATCGAAGAGCCCACGATCACCAGGTCGTTGCTGATCGCAGGAGCGGACGTGACCTGGTAGCCGCCGGTCCATACGGTCTGCGTCGCCGCGTCCGTGGTGAGGTCGACCGTCCCCTGCGAGCCGAAGTCCGCGCAGGCCTTTCCCGTTTCTCCGTCGAGCGCGATGAGCCGGGCATCGAGGGTGCCCACGAACACACGAAGACGGCACGGCTGGCCGGCCGGGGCCTTGGAATCGCGCCAGGCGGAAACGCCGCGGGACGCGACTTCGGAGTAGCTGCGATCGAGATCGACCTTCGGATCGAGCTCCCAGAGCCGGGTGCCCGATCGCGGGTCGAGGGCGACGACATGGTCGTAGGGCGTGCTGAGGAAGAGCTTTCCCTCGACGAGGATCGGCGTGACCTCGAAGGCCGCCTTTTCGAGGGCCTTGACCGGCTGCTGCATGTCCCCCGTGCGGTAGGTCCATGCCACCTGGAGCCTCGTGACGTTGCTGGGGTCGATTTGGCGTGCGGGGGAATAGCGCGTGCCGCCGGGGTCGTTGCCATAGGCCGGCCAGCCGGAGTCCGGGGCGGACTGCCCGCGTGCCGTGGGGGCCAGGCACAGAGTGACCGCGAGGACGACCTGACCGCAGTGGCGCATGGCGGGAAGGGTCTTCATGGGAGCATTGTGCTAGATTGGCCCGTGAAGGGCGACGGGTCGAGAAGATGAGGCGGGGAGTGGGGGTTCGGGAATGACGTCTCGCGCCTACCTGCTGCTCACGCTCGTCTTCTACGCGGTGGGCGCGCTGCAGGCCCTGGTGCAGGTGGTGACGGGGCGCAAGCTGCGCACCTCCCTGACCGTGACCGCCACTCTCTTTGGCTTCGCCCTCCACACGGCGGGCCTCTCGCAGCGTTGGACGGAGGCGGGGCGCTTTCCCGCGGTGGGCCTCCACGACGGCGTGTCGTTCCTGGCCTGGGCCACCGTCCTCGTATACCTGCTGGTCTTCCTGCGGACGCGCGTGGACGCCCTGGGCCTGATCGTCTACCCCGTGGCCTTCGGCCTCATGCTGGTCGCGGACCTGACCCCGGCGTCGGAGCGGGCGGACCCGATCCTGAAGAGCCTGTTCCTGCCCATCCACGCGACCCTGGCCTTCTTCGGCTACGCGGCCCTCCTCGTGGCCTGCGCGCTGGGCGTGCTGTACCTGTTCCAGGAGCGGGAGCTCAAGTCCCGCTCGCCGAGCCGTTTCTACTACCTGATCCCCAGCCTCGAGCGCTGCGACACGATCGGCGGCCGCAGCGTCCTGGCCGGCTTCGGCTTCCTGACCCTGGCCATCGTCACCGGGCTCCTCTGGAACCGAAGCGCCCGCGGCCAGTACTTCACCGGGGACGCCAAGGAGTGGAGCGCTATCGCCGCCTGGGTGATCTACGTCCTGCTGATCGTGGCCCGGCAGCGCGCGGGCTGGGGAGGGCGCCGCGCGGCCCTCCTGGGCATCGCCGGATTCAGCGCCGTGGTCTTCACCTTCGTCTGGATGTCTCTCGCGCCGGGGGTGGCGGCTGCCGCCCGCTGAGACTCGGCCTTGCAGGGCACGGGAGGGGCGGCCGTGATCGTGGTCGTGGGCCTGAGCCACAAGACCGCCCCGCTCGAGGTTCGGGAGGCCCTGGCCTTCGCGAAGGAGGGCCTGGTCGGGGCCCTCGGCCGGCTGCGCTCCGAGGTCGGCCTGGCGGAGGCGATGGTCCTCTCCACCTGCAACCGGGTCGAGATCTATGGCCGCGCGAACGAGTCCGTGGTTCCCGCCCTCGTTTCGTTCCTGGCCGACTACCACCATCGCCCGGCCGGGGAGCTCGAGCCGTTCCTCTACCGCCTGGAGGGCGAGCCGGCGGTGCGCCACGCCTTCCGGGTGGCGGCCAGCCTCGACTCCATGGTCCTGGGGGAGCCGCAGATCCTGGGCCAGGTGAAGGAGGCCTATCAGGTCGCGGAGAAGGCGGGCGCCCTGGGGTCCGTCCTGAACGCGCTGCGCAACCGGTCGATCGCCGCCGCCAAGCGAGCCCGCACGGAGACGGGGATCGGCGAGAACGCGGTCTCCGTCTCCTACGTGGCCGTGGAGCTGGCCCGCAAGATCTTCGGCGAGCTGAAGGACCGCAGCGTGCTCCTGGTAGGGGCGGGAAAGATGAGCGAGCTGGCCGCGCGCCACCTCGTGCGGAGCGGGGCCCGGGCCACCGTTCTCGGCGGGCGCACCTTCGAGAAGGCGGAGCAGCTCGCGGCCGCCCTCGGCGGGACCGCCGCGCCCTTCGAATCGCTCCGGGCCGAGCTCATGAAGGCCGACATCGTGATCAGCGGGACGGGCGCCCCCGGGATCGTGATCCGCGCCGAGGACATCCAGGCGGCGTCCGTGGGGCGGCGGCGGCGCCCGCTGTTCCTGATCGACATCGCGGTCCCGCGCGACATCGACCCCGAGGCGGCCAAGCTCTCCGGGGTGTTCCTCTACGACCTCGACGACCTCAAGTCCGTGTCGGAAGCCAACCTTCGCGAGCGGCAGAAGGAGGCGGCGGCGGCGGAGACCCTGGTCGAGCGCGAGGTGCACGAGTTCCTCGAGTGGCGCCGCTCCCTGGAGGTGGTCCCCGTGCTCGTGGAGCTGCGCCGGCGGGCCGACGAGATCCGGCGCGCCGAGGTCGAAAAGGCGCGGAAGCGGCTGGGGCCCATGACTCCCGAGCAGGAGGAGGCCCTGGATTCCCTGACCTCGGCCATCGTCAACAAGCTCCTCCATCCGCCGACCGTCCACCTGAAGGAGATCGCGAGCAACGGCCACGTCAGCGAGCACATGGGCCTCATCCGCAAGCTGCTCGGGCTGTGATCGCGATCGGGTCCCGCGGCAGCGCGCTCGCCCTCTGGCAGGCCGAGCACGTCAGGTCCCGGCTCGAGGACCTCGGCCACGAGGTCACGATCCGAGTCATCACCACCACGGGCGACCGGCTGCTGGACCGGCGTCTCGAGGCCGTGGGAGGGAAAGGGGCGTTCCTCAAGGAGATCGAGGAGGAGCTGCAGGGGGGAGCCGTGGACCTCGCCGTCCACTCCCTCAAGGACGTCCCGGTCGCCCTTCCCGACGGCCTGCGGCTCTGCGCGATCCTGGAGCGGGCCGACCCGCGCGACGCGCTGCTATCCGCCGGCCCCCGCCTCGACGAGCTAAAACCCGGCGCCCGCGTGGGCACCACCAGCCTGCGGCGCCAGTCGCAGGTGCGGGCGCTGCGGCCGGACGTGACCCTCGCGGACCTGCGGGGCAACGTCGAGACGCGGATCCGGAAGCTGCGCGAGCGCCAGTACGATGCGATCCTGCTCGCCCTGGCCGGCCTGGTGCGCCTGGGCAGGCAGGACGAGGCGACCGAGGTGCTGGACCCCGAACGGTTCCTGCCGGCGCCGGGGCAGGGCGCGATCGCGCTCGAGTGCCGGGCGGACGACGCGCAGATCCGTGCGGCGGTGGCTCCGCTCGACCACGCCCCCACGGCGGGGGCGGTGACCGCGGAGCGAGGCTTCCTGGCGGCGCTGGGGGGCGGCTGCAACGTCCCGCTCGGGGCCTACGCGCGGTGGGTGCCCGAGGGCCTGCGGCTCGGCGCCTTCGTGGCCCGGGCCGATGGGAGCGGGCTCGTGCGCGGCGAGAGGACCGGGGCCGAGCCGGAGGCGGTGGGCCGCGCCCTGGCCGAGGACCTGCTCTCCCGCGGAGCGCGCGAGCTATTGCTCAAATGAGCGGAGCTAGACGTGTAGCAGCGTTCCCTCCCCCCTACGTGGGGGAGGTCAGGAGGGGGGGTCGATGAATGACCAGCTTGACCGGCCGGCGTATCGTGGTGACGCGCCGGCCCGGACAGTCATCGGCCCTCGTGCAGGCCCTCCGTGATCGCGGCGCGGACGTGATCGAAGTGCCCGCCATCGAGACCGCGCCCTCCGAGGACCCTGGGCCGCTCGACGAGGCGCTGGGCCGGCTCGAAGGCTACGACTGGATTGCCTTCACGAGCGCGAACGCCGTGCAGGCGGTCCGCGATCGCCTGGGCGCGCTCGGCCTGGCTCCGGCCGTCGGCCCGCGCGGGCCGCGCATCGCCGCCGTGGGCGCCTCCACGAGGGAGGCCCTGCGGTTGGCTTTTCCTGAAGACGTGGTGGCCCTCGACCCGGCCGGTGACCCCGGGGCGGCGGGGCTGGTGCGGGCCTTCGCACGCACGGGGTGCGCCGGTGGACGGGTGCTGCTGCCCTCGTCCAGCCGCGCCCGGGACGAGCTTCCCCGCAGCCTGCGCGGGCTCGGGGCCACGGTGGACGTGGTCGAGGCCTACCGGACGGTGGAGCCGCCCGGTCTGGCCGAGGCCGTAACCCATTGCCTCGACAGGGGATTCGATGTCGTGACCTTCGCCTCGCCTTCGGCGGTCGAGGGATTCGTGGTCGCCGCGGGGCCCCGGGGCACCGGACTTCCGGCCGTGGTCATCGGCCCCACGACCGAAGCGGCGGCCCGAGCGGCCGCCCTCGACGTGCGGGCGGTGGCCCATCCCTCGACCGCCGAGGGCCTGGTCGCGGCCCTGGAGAGGCTGTTCGCCGCCGCCCCCGCGCCTTGACAAGAAACCCCTTGGGGGCTTAGACTTTGCTGTTTTTCTGCGTGACGCACGGAGCCTCCGGACGGGGCGTCCGTCGCCCCGGAAAAGTAATCCAAGCCCTGGAGGTTTCGCCCCACTCATGCCGGAGACCGAGAAGACTGAGAAGACCGCCGCGCCCAAGGCCGCAGCCGTAGAGACGGCTCCTTCCCCCGCCGACCCCGCCCTCGACGCCCCCATCGACCCCGAAGAATACGAGCGCCTCCTGGACATGTACGACGTGTCCTTCAAGAACTTCGCCGAAGGCGAGGTGGTGAAGGGCATCGTGCTGCAGGTATCGGAGGCGGAGGTCATCGTCGACGTCGGCTACAAGTCGGAGGGGATCATCCCCATCGAGGAGTTCCGCGACGAGAACGGCCAGATCACGGTGAAGCGCGGAGACGTGGTGGACGTGCTTCTCGAGAAGACCGAGGACAAGGAAGGCTACGTCGTCCTGTCCAAGGAAAAGGCCGAGAAGATGAAGGTCTGGGACGACGTGGAGCGCGCCTACCAGGAGCGCCGCGTGGTCATCGGCCGGGTCATCGAGCGGGTGAAGGGCGGTCTCGCGGTGGACATCGGGGTCCGCGCCTTCCTGCCCGGCAGCCAGGTCGACATCCGGCCCGTGCGGAACCTGGACGCGCTCAAGGGGCAGGAGCTCCGCATGCGCGTGATCAAGGTGAACAAGAAGCGGGGCAACATCGTCCTCAGCCGGAAAGCCGTCCTCGAGGAGGAGAACGCCGAGCGCAAGACCCAGACCCTCGAGACCCTCGAAGAGGGGAAGGTCCTCATGGGGACGGTCAAGAACATCACCGAATACGGCGCGTTCGTGGACCTGGGCGGCATCGACGGCCTGCTCCACATCACGGACATGTCCTGGGGCCGCATCAACCACCCGAGCGAGGTCTTGAACGTCGGGGACGAGATCAAGGTCATCGTCCTCAAGTTCGACCGCGAGAGCGAGCGGGTCTCCCTCGGCTACAAGCAGCTCCAGGCCGACCCCTGGACCACCGCCACCATCAAGTACCCGGTGAGCGCGCGCGTCAAGGGCAAGGTGGTGAGCCTCACCGATTACGGGGCCTTCGTGGAGCTGGAGCAGGGCGTGGAGGGGCTCATTCACGTCTCGGAGATGTCCTGGTCCAAGAAGGTCAAGCACCCGTCCAAGGTCCTCGCGGTGGGCCAGGAGGTCGAATGCCAGGTGCTCGGCATCGACCAGGAGGCCCACCGGATCAGCCTGGGCCTGAAGCAGGTCGAGCAGAACCCCTGGGAGCAGCTGGTGGAGAAGTACCCGGTGGGCTCGCGCATCAAGGGCAAGGTCCGGAACCTCACCGAGTTCGGCGCTTTCGTGGAGGTGGAGGAGGGGATCGACGGCCTCATCCACATCTCGGACCTCTCCTGGACGAAGCGGGTGAAGCACCCCTCCGAGATCCTGAAGAAGGGCGACGTGGTGGAGGCGGTGGTCCTCAACATCGACGCGGAGAACCAGCGCCTCTCCCTGGGCCTGAAGCAGCTCGCCACCGACATCTGGGACGAGTTCTTCTCCCACCACAAGGTGGGGGACATCGTGGAGGGCAAGATCGTCCGCCTCACCAACTTCGGCGCCTTCGTGGAGCTGGCGGAGGGCATCGAGGGCCTGGTGCACGTGTCGGAGCTGGACGAGAAGCGCATCGAGAAGCCGGAGGAGGCCTTCAAGCCCGGCGACGTCTTCCCCATGAAGATCATCAAGATCCAGGAGGGGGAGAAGAAGATCGGGCTCTCCATCAAGGCCGTGAAGCAGGACGAGTACCAGAAGGACCTGGAGGTCTACCGGGAGGCGTCGGGCTCCGACCGTTCGACCCTGGGCGACGCCTTCCGGGCCGCCGAGGCCGCGGCCACGAGGGAGAAGGCGGGAGAGTAGCGCGGTGACCAAGGCCGAGCTGGTGGACGAGGTGGCGAAGACTTCCGACCTCACCCGCAAGCACTCCGAGGTCATCGTCGAGGCCGTCTTCACCTCGATCATCGATGCCCTGCAGAAGGGCGACAAGATCGAGCTCCGGGGCTTCGGGAGCTTCCGCATCCGCCGCCGGGACAGCCGGACCGGGCGGAACCCCAAGACGGGCGCGGGCGTGCTCGTCCCCGCCAAGAAGGTTCCGCACTTCAAGCCCGGCAAGGAGCTGCGGGAGCTGATCAACCGGCGCTGAGCGGCGTCTCCGCGATGGGATCGCCCTCGCCGTTCCTCAAGGATCCAACCAGCTGTCGCTTCGTGGGCGGGGGCCTGCTCGAGGCGGAGGCCCTCCTCGGCTCGCCGTTCCCCCGCCTGCCCGTTCCCGAGCGCGACCAGGACGCCGACGTGTACTTCGTCAACATCCACCCCCGGCTCCGGACCCTCCTGCGCCGGTTCGTCCAGGGCCTGCTGGCCCAGATCGGGGTTCCCTCCGGGAGCCGCACCGACGCTGCCAAGGACCACGCGGAGTTCGAGATCGCCCTCGGCCGGCTTCTGCGCGCGGTGTGGGCCGCCGACCGCCGCCAGGGATTGCTGAACCTGTTCTGGCTCGCCATGAGCCGCGACGTCGCCGAGTTCCTGCGGGAGCTGGAGACGAAGAACCCGGCGGTGAAGAAAGCCAAGTACTCGCTCCACCCTCTGCTCTCGTCCTTCTACCGGCGCATCGACCAGGAGTGCCGCAAGGCCGTGCTCTCCGAGGAGAACCCCGCCCTGGTGGAGTCGCTCATCGAGGACGGCTTCGCGATGACCGAGCTCCGCGCCTCCGACCTCGACTTCAACCAGTTCCTGGCCTCGAACAAGAGGTACCGGCTCTCCCCCGAGTGCTTCTTCGAGATCCAGCAGATCCTGGTGCGCGAGACTGAGCGGCGGCTGCGGGAGGGCGACCGGGGCCTGCTCAATCGGGTGGCCCGCTACCTTCCCGCCCTGCCCCGCGACCAGTACCTGAAGCCGGGGAGCCTGCTCAAGGTGATGATGAGCGGCCCCATCCTCACTTACCTCCTGGGCGACCCCTGGACCACCGGGAGCCGGCTCACCAGCTCCACCGTGCTCCGGGCCGAGGCCGAGCGCCGCAAGTCCTCCGAGATCATCGACGCCTTCCTGGACGTGGTCACGAACGTCAAGCGCTTCGAGGTCCTGTGCGGGGCGCGCGACCGCATCCAGCTCATCGGGTCCTTCGGCCGGGAGCGCGACCTGGACGACCGGGCGAGCCGGGGCCAGCGGGTCTACGAGTTCGGCGAGCTGGCCCAGGTCCTCAACAACGCGGTCAACGCCACCGTCCTCTTCCTGGACCTGCGGGGCTTCACCAAGACCTCGGAGGGACAGATCTCCGAGCGCGACCTCACCCGCGAGCTGTACGAGGTCTTCGACGACTTCGTACCCGCGATCCGCCGCTTCGGGGGGACGGTGGACAAGTACCTCGGCGACGGCATGATGGTCACCTGGGGGACCGACCGGGCCGACCCCCTCGACTCCCTGAACGCGGTGCGCGCGGCCATCCTCTGCCAGGAGAGCCTGCGCAAGAAGCGCGAGGAGGGCCGGACCTACTTCAAGATGGGGGTGGCCATCCACCATGGGCGGGTATACCTGGCGCGCTTCATCGAGGACGAGAGCTCGGTCCAGAGCACGGTGATCGGGCGGAACGTGAACCTGGCGGGCCGGCTCTCCTCCGCGGCCAAGAAGCCGTTGGAGGAGGACGAAGGCGAGGCGGCGACCCTGCCGGGCCCGGCCCACGCCTCCGGCCTCGGCGTGGTGGTGGACCCTTCGGGCGTCCTCTTCAACGAGGGGATCGCGATCAGCCGCGACACCCTGGTCCAGCTCGAGACCCACCTCGCCCTGGTCCACGGTGAAGGGGTGATGGAGTACGAGGACGAGGTGATCGACCGCCGCTTCCTGATCCGCTACGCGGGCGACGCCAAGTTCAAGGGGCTGCGCTCGAGCCTGCCCGTCTACGAAGTCGACTTCGAGGCGAGGTGATGGACCGCCTCTTCGCACCCTGGAGGGAGGCCTACGTGACGAAGGGAGCCCAGGAGCCGGGCTGCGTCCTCTGCCGTGCCCAGGAGCCGGGCGGCGACTCCCTGGTGGTCCACACCTCGGCCCTGAACTTCGTGGTCATGAACCTCTATCCCTACAGCTCGGGCCACGTGATGGTCGCGCCCCGGCGGCACGTGGCGAGCCTGGGCGAGGCCACCCCGGAGGAGCTGGCGGAGATGATGGCCCTGGCCCGGCGGCTGGAAGCGGTCTTCCGCGAGGTCTACAAGCCCGAAGGCCTCAACGTGGGGATGAACCTGGGGCGGGTGGCGGGAGCAGGGGTGGCGGACCACCTCCACTTGCACATGGTCCCGCGCTGGGCGGGGGACGCCAATTTCATGACCGTGATCGGCGGTACGCGGGTGATCCCCGAGGACCCCGCGAAGGCCCGCGACCGGCTGCGGGCCCACTTCGCGTGAAGGGGCGGGGCGCGTTCCTCCTGCTCGGGCCCCTGGCCGTGCTGGCCGCGGCCCAGGAGCCGTCCCGGGACGTCCCACCTCCCGGCGTCGTCACGAGCCTCACCCTGTTCGCGGGAGCGCCCTCCGGCCTCTGGCGCACGCGCGACTGGGGACGGAACTGGGAGCGGGTGGAGGGAGCCTTGCCAGCCCGGCGCCTCGATGGCCTCGGAGCGGCGCGGGCCATCGTTCCCCTCGGCCCGCAGGTCTGGGTGGGGGGCGACGGCGGGCTCTTCGTCTCGACCGACTTCGGCGAGACATGGGAGCTGCGGTCGGCCACCTCCGGGATCGTCAGCCTCCTCTTCTCGCGCTGGCCGCAGTCCGACCCCACCGTTTTCGCGGGGACCTCCTCCGGCCTGCTCAAGTCGGAGGACCTCGGTCGGACCTTCAAGCCCACGCCCCTCACCGGCACCCTCGTGAGCCGCATGGAATGGCCCGGTCCGGCCCTCGTCCTGGCCACGGGGCGGGGAGTGCTGGTCTCCGTGGACGGCGTACAGGCCGTGAGTGGCGCCGGGGAAGGGATGCCCTCGGGTGACGTGCGCGCGCTCGTCCTGTCGTCGTTCTTCGCGGTGGATCCCGTGATATTCGCCGCGCCGGCGACGGGCGGGGTTTTCCGCTCCGGAGACGGAGGCAAGACGTGGACGCGCGCGGGCCTCGAGAAGGAAACGGTGGGCGACCTCATCTGGCTGGGCCCGTTCCTGTACGCGGCGGCCGAGGGCGGCCTCTTCCGCAGCGAGGACGCGGGGCGCACCTGGACGCGCCTCGGCTCCTACGAGGGCCGGCCGGCGCGCCTGCTCTTCCCGCTGGCCCCGGCCGCGGGGCTGGAGGCCTTCGTGGCCACGGACCGCGGCATCTACCGGACCACCGACGGCGGTCATCGGTTCCAGGCCTCCGGCCTTGCCGGCGAAGACGTGCTCACCATCGCGACCTTCCCGCCCCCGGAGCCCCTTCTGGGCCGAAAAATCCGTCGATGAGATTCGCCAAGGCGCACGGGCTGGGCAACGACTTCATCCTGGTGGCGGAGCGGCTGGCCCCGGCCGAGGTCGGCCCCTGGGCGCGCCGTCTCTGCGATCGTCACCGCGGGATCGGCGGCGACGGCATCCTTCTCCACGCCCCCGCCCCCGATGGCGTGCGCATGCGCCTCATCAACGCCGACGGAGGCGAGGCCGAGATCTCGGGCAACGGCCTGCGTTGCCTCGCCGCGCTCGCGGTCCGGAAGGGCTGGGCGCCCCCGCGCCACGTGGTCCACACCGCGCCGGGTCCGCGCCCGGTGGAGGTCACGGCGGTGGGAGGGCAGCGCTTCCGCATCGCCACCGACCTGGGGGCGCCCATCCTCGCGAGCGCCGAGATCCCGGTGGCGCTCGATCCGGCGCGCTCCCCCGTGCTCGATCATCCGCTCGAGGTCGCGGGACGTACCTTGCGGGTCACCGCCACGTCGCTGGGGAACCCGCACTGCGCGGTCTTCCTGCCCGAGCCCCCGGACGACCTTTTTCTCGCCGAGCTCGGCGCGCCCCTGGAGAAGCACCCCTTCTTTCCGCGGCGCACGAACGTCGAGATGGTCACGGTGACGAGCCGCTCGGAGATCCGCGTCCGCTTCTGGGAGCGGGGAGTGGGGCCGACCCAGGCTTCCGGCACGGGCTCGGCCAGCGCCGCCGTGGCCTCGATCCTCAACGGCCTGGCCGACCGCCGGCTGAGGGTCGTTTGCGATGGCGGGGTGCTCGAGGTGGAGTGGCCCGAGGGCGGGCACGTCCACCAGACGGGCGAGGTCGAGGTCCTGTTCGAAGGGGAGTGGCAGGCGGGCGAGCCGTCCCGGTCCGGCTAGTTCAGGGCGGTCGGCACCGCCAGGGAGAAGGGCGCGATCGTGGCGTCGAAGCGGTCGCCCCGGGCCGAGACCATCTGATACGACCCGTGCATGGAGCCGATGGGCGTGCGCAGCGGACAGAAGCTCGTGTATTCGAAGGATTCGCCCGGGCCCAGGATGGGCTGCTCCCCGACCACGCCCGGGCCCTTCACGCGCTCGGTGTTGCCCTTGGCGTCGGTGATGATCCACTCCCGGCTCACGAGCTGCACCGTCTCCTCGCCCTCGTTCGAGATGCGAACCCGGTAGGAGAAGAAGTAATGGCTCTCGCTGGCGGAGCTGCGCTCCGGCACATAGCTGCTCTTCACCTGAACCCTGATTCCGCGGGTCGTGGCGTCGCTCACGGCCTCATTTCGCTCGCTGGACGGTGGCGCCGGGATGCTACGCGGGCGGGCGCGCGCTTGTCAACGAGGTGCCTCGTCGGCCACGATCGCGGGACCTCATGAAGCGCTCGGGGGCATGGCTGGCCGTCGCGCTGCTCCTCGGGTGGGGGCCCGCTTGGGGCTCGGGAGCGCGCGCACCGGCCGAGAAGGGACCGATCGACCTCGACGTCCTCCTCGTCGGGGATCACCCGGATGACGAAGCGTGGACCCTGCCCGCCCTGGGCCAATGGAACGAGGACAACGGGCTCAAGACCGGCGTGGTCACGATCACGCGTGGCGAGGGTGGCGGCAACGCGGTCGGCCTCGAGGAGGGCCCCGAGCTGGGGCTCCTGCGGGAGGCGGAGGAGCGGCGCGCGGTCGGGCGGGCGCTGATCGAGAACGTCTACAACCTCGACGCGGTCGATTTCTATTACACGGTCAGCGCGCCCCTGACCGAGCGGATCTGGGGGCACGAGGCGGTCCTCGAGAAGGTGGTCCGTATCGTCCGCCTGACGCGGCCCGAGGTGATCGTCACCATGAACCCCGCGCCGTCGCCGGGCAACCACGGGAACCATCAGTATGCGGCGCGGCTGGCCATCGAGGCTTTCCAGGCCGCGGCCGACCCGTCGCGGTTCCCCGACCAGCTCCGAAAGGAAGGGCGCGGGCCCTTCCGGGTGAAGCGGATCTTCCGGAGCGGCGCCTCGGGTAGGGGCCCGCAGGGCCCGGACTGCGCGGCGACGTTCAAGAAAGAGGATCCCACCGACACCGTGGCGAGCGTGTGGCAGGGCACGATGTCGCGGCTCTTCGGCAAGACCTGGGCACAGCTCGGCGAAGGCGCGGCGCGTGAGTACGTCTCGCAAGGTTGGAGCGGCCCGTCCCTGCCGGCCGAAGCGGGGTGCAACCGCTTCACGCAGATCGCGAGCCGGGTGCCTCACGACCCCGAGAGCCCGGCGCCCACCGGGGCGCTCGAGGGCGCGCTCGTGCTCGCACCGGGCGGGCTGCCGCTGGGGACGGAGCTCTACTTGACGAGCGCAACCTTCGACGTCGTGGCCGGCGAGCCCTTCTGGGTCACCGCGCACGTCCGCTCGGCGGGCCCCGCGATGACCGACGCGTCCGTCTCGCTCTCCCTGCCCGACGGTTGGGCGGCCGTCGGGAACGGCCGCCTCGGGCCCGTGAGCGGCCCCGCGGAG
>Ga0137361_10000017_pt1 | contig 55790 bp, 48 predicted proteins | sample Mad1_80_16metaG_FD_104923 | JGI IMG/M metagenome (GOLD analysis project Ga0137361, IMG submission 104923) | Vadose zone soil microbial communities from Angelo Coast Range Reserve, California, USA - Mad1_80_16 metaG | ecosystem: Environmental > Terrestrial > Soil > Vadose zone | place: USA... | reverse complement strand
TGCATCAGCAGCTTCACATCGGTCGCGATCTTGCCTAGCGTCCCGGTCACCAGTCCCAGGAAGCAGCCGACTTCGGCAACTCGGTCGCGTGCGGTGTGCCAGGCGATATCGGGTTGACCCAGTCCGAGTTCGGCCATCAGCCCTTCCTGAACCTTGAGTCCATCGGCGCCCAGCGAAGCAAGCGTACCAGCAGCACCGCCGAACTCACCCACGAGCACGCGGGGACGCAGTTCTGCCAGCCGCTGCTGGTGCCGCTGGATGGCTGAGAGCCAGGTGGCCACTTTGTAGCCAAAGGTGATCGGGACTGCCTGCTGCAGGTTGCTGCGTCCTGCCATCGGCGTATCACGGTGACGGCGGGCGAGATCAGCCAGGGAGTCGGCGATGGCGGCCAGATCCTGCTCGACCAGGGCGAGGGCCTCCCGGGTCTGCATGATGGTAGCCGTATCGGTGATGTCCTGGGTGGTCGCTCCCCAGTGACAATACTCTCCCAGACGATCTGAGCAGGCGGCCACGAGTTGCTGCACTACAGGCAGGACGGGATAACCGATCAACTCCGTCTTGCTCTTGAGCTTAGCCATGTCAATGATGTCGAGGGTGCATTTCGCCGTGATCTCGTCGGCGGCCCGTTGCGGGATGAGACCCAGGCGAGCCTGCACCCGGGCCAGTGCTGCCTCGATATCGAGGTAGCATTGCACACGATGCTCGTCTGAGAAGACGCGACGCATCGCGTCAGAGCTGAAGATATCGCGGAATATTGCAGAGTCGATTGCGGTGGATGCCATACGTATGTTCCTCTCCTTCTGTATCTGGTTGCCCCAGATCATTAACTATCATCTTGTTTCTAAGTGTACCTGGTTTGTGGTAATATGTCCAATATATGTTTTGTAGGGAAACTATATATAACAGATATAGGAGGAGAGATGGAATTACGCCATTTGCGCTATTTTCTGGCCGTGGCACGCCACCGGAACTTTACCCGTGCCGCTGAGGAATTACACCTTGCCCAGCCTCCACTCTCACAGCAGATCCAGCAGCTTGAGCGGGAGTTGAATGTGGTGCTCTTTGATCGATCAAGGCGTCAAATGGAGTTAACCCAGGCCGGAGAGGTCCTCTTACAACACAGCCTGCGTGTGTTTGAAAGCATTGACGATATGCTCACTGAAGTGGGCGAGGTGGCTGGCGGGCACAAAGGGACGGTCGTGTTGGGAACGCATCCCTCTTCGGCAGGGCTGCTTATTCCTGACATTACTCAGCAGATGCGCAAGCGTCTGCCAGAGGTCGGATTGATTATTCGCGAAGCAAGCACCAGCACAATTGTCGAGCTCGCGATTCAACGGCAGGTTGATCTCGGCCTGGCGCGTCTGCCTCTACTTAAGGATGATCCAAGAATCGCGCTTATTGACACGCATCCACTCTATCAGGAAAGAGCCCTTGTCGTCGTTCCTCCCGATCACCCGTTCACCCGACAAACGGGCGGTGTCAGGATCAGTGAGTTGCGGGATGAGCCGTTTTTGTTGCGGGGCGTGAGTACGTTCTATCAACAGGTGATGAATGCCTGTAAACAAGCAGGCTTCACGCCGAAGGTGATCTGTGAGGGAGCCGAGACTGATACCCTCTTACGCCTTGTGGCTGCAGGAGTCGGCATTACCATTGTTCCCGAATATGGGCTCAAGCTCATGCCTCACTTGCAATCGAGCCTTGTCGGTATACCTATTGAGCGAGAGCCAGAGCAAGAATCCTTGACCACTACGCTTGGCTTGGTATGGAGACGTGGTCGCTACCGTTCGCAAACAGTCAGGCTGGTGGAAGACATCATCAAGGAAGTAGTGCAATCTTCTATACTATCCAAGGAGGACATTGCATAACTATGAGTGAGTTTTTGAGATGTTCTGTGGTATACTGTACCAGGAAGTATTGGGAAAACTAGGAGAACGAACATGGCAGCTTTGCGCATTGCCCCTGACTATGATATTCAGAGAATCGCCATAGTGGATAATGAAAGCACTGACGCCCAAATACCGGAGTGGGAGGTGGAAGCAGCGGGCTTTGAACCAATCATCGTCAATCGCTCTTTTAAGAAAATCGAGGAGTTGGCAGCCTACATTAAAGCAGAAGCGCAAGGAGCACTATGCGCTCATCGCCTAGCCAGCTACGGCCTCGCTCATTTTTATGGGGCAAAACTGGTTGCTTCCTTGTATGACTTGAAGATTCCAGCAGTTCTTATCACACAATACGCGGATATAGATAACGATGTATCGATTAGAAAATGGCGCGACAAGATACCTGTACTCCTCCGTAGTGATGAAGCTGATGCTGATAGCATCAAACGTGGTCTTGAAAACTGTGTATTAGAACTACATGGCAAACTACCAAGCTCAAGAAGACCTCACCGAACGCTGCTGAGAATAACAAATATTACCGATGAATCGAATGAAAAGGTCGTTGATGTAATCATCCCAGGCTGGAATCCCCGCAGAGCCGTTCGTTTCCCAGTTTCACTTATCCCTACTGACCTTCATGATAAGTTAGTACCAAAGACGCGACTTTTCGCTCTAGTAAATATTGGAGCAGAAAAGGCTGAAGATCTCTACTTCCGCGAGTTTGAATTAGCACCTGAGCCAGATGATGATGATGGACTCGCCTGAGTTGATTATTTCAGCCCAATCCTCTCCTCCAACTCCCGCGCCACCGTATACGGGTCGCGCTCCCGCGTCCTCACGTCCTCCACCAGCTGCCGCCACTCCTCTTCGGACACCTCTGCCTTCAGAGCTTTCACAACTGCGTGCAGCACCAGCGCCTGCAACTCACTATCCACCTGGCGCTGCGCTCGGCTCGCCAGCATGCCGCTCTCTATTAGATACTCATAGTGGTGCTGCATCGCATCAACCACCTGCACGATGCCCTGATCTTTGATGGCAGCCGTCTTCAACAGCGGAATGCGCCAGGCAGCCTTCTTGCGCCCCGGGTCAAGACTCAACACCATTGCCAGTTCCGCTACCACCTGATCCGCCCCCGGCCTATCGGCCTTACTCACCACAAAAATATCGGCAATCTCCAGAATACCGGCCTTGATCGCTTGAATATCATCACCCATGCCAGGAGCCACCACCACCAGCACCGTCTGCGCAGTACGCATCACCTCGACTTCCGCTTGCCCCGTGCCCACCGTTTCAATGATAATCGGGTCGTAGCCTGCTGCATCCAGCGCACGCACGACATCACGGGTCGAAGCGGCAAGGCCGCCCAGGCTGCCACGACTCGCCATACTGCGGATAAATACATTGGGGTCGCCCGACAACTCCATCATACGTATGCGGTCCCCCAGAATCGCTCCGCCGGTAAAGGGGCTGGTGGGGTCAACAGCGATCACACCAATCTTGCGCTCCCGGCGGCGCAGTTCCCGCACGAGATGCGTCACCAGCGTACTCTTCCCGGCACCTGGCGCACCCGTCACACCGACGATATGGGCACGACCGGCATAGCGGTGCAACTCCGCCAGGTAACGGTGCGTCTGCGGTATCTCATTCTCGATCAACGTCACCATACGTGCGAGAGCACGACGGTCCCCATCGAGGAGGCGTTCTACGATGTTCTGCACGGCACACCTACACCTCAATGCTCAGGCGATCAGCCTGGATATTGGAACGCACAAACTCGATAATCTCCTCCGTCGAGGTCCCCGGCCCGAAGCAGCCCTTGATGCCCATGGCTTTAATGGCAGGGATATCCTCGTCGGGCAGAATACCGCCCGCCGCCACCAACACATCGTTCACATTGTTCTGCTTGAAGAGTTCCATCACCCTGGGGAAAATCGCCATGTGCGCACCAGAGAGAATACTCATCAGCACAGCATCTACATCCTCCTGGATGGCAGCCTCGACAATCATCTCAGGAGTCTGACGAATACCAGTGTAGATCACTTCCATACCCGCGTCGCGCAGGGCACGAGCGATCACCTTTGCTCCGCGGTCGTGTCCATCCAGACCCGGCTTGGCGACCAACACACGAATTGGGCGAGTATCAGCCATGACTAGCGACTCCTTTGTGTGTGCATACATAATTCTACACCACAAATAATCCCGGCAAAGCAGAGGCATAGAGCATACTGATAGCACGCTCCAGCTTCTCATACATCCTCTCAATGTCTTGACCCCATTCTACAACGGAGTTCCTCGTGCTGCAAGCACCCACCAATTGCCTTGCCAGTTCGCCGATCCGTTGCTGCTCATCGGTCTCAATGAGAGGAACAGGCAAGCCTGCCAGTACACTTTGCTCGATTTGCGGCTGCACCCACTTGTATGCCGTGTGGAGCATATACACATACTCACTCAGCAGGCACGAGTTGAGCAAGGCCAGGAAAAAATAGAGATCGTCCTCGCTCGCCTCACGAGCACGGAGATGAAGGAGATAGAGTGTTTGCAATGCCACATGCCCTTGTTTATCCAGTGTTGCCTGCAAACGCCCCGTGCTTTTCACAACCAGCAACTTGGCAGACAGGTAACGCTCCAGTGGCTTCGTCACCGCTTCACGGGCTATCCAATGCGTCGCAGTCGGCATTGCGTAAGGACGTACATCAACACCGCCAAGCAGGACGGGATAGTACGGATGGCCGTTTTCAGAGTTATACAGGTCCATATTTCCTAGATTTTTTAGAGATGCAGCCGTTGTAAATGATGCATTCTCTAGGAATGCAGTAATATATGGATTGTTCTTGCCGAGTTCTTCGCCACGGGAAATCGTGAGGAACTCACCCAGGGGAGCAAAGCGGCGAGATGCACCTGGTGTCTCCTCTATATATGTACGCAATCGTTCAATGGCGGCGCCGCGCCCACTGCCCAGCAAATAACGAAACTCAGCCCCAGGCTGACGGCGGAGTAAGGCTTGAGGAACCTGGTTCACCGGAGACACCATGCTGTCAACCTCGCGTTGCCACCGTCCGCGGACCCATGACACCTGGTGCAAACGCCGTGGAGCACACTGCTGTGCAATAATTACGACAGCACCCACCTCAGCGGCGAAAACGCCCGACAGGTGCCAGATATGATGTACCGTTGCATCCTTCAGCAGGCGCTCTCGCTCCTTCGCGGCATTGGCCCGCGCCAGCAGCGGATCAGGCAGCACCAGCCCCATCCAGCCATCGGGACGCACAGCTTGCAGCGCCAAACTGAGAAAGAGCAGATAGCTATCGGCCTGGCCTCGCCGGTGTGCTGATTGATAGCCACTCAGATCGGTATTCTTCGCTGCCAGATACGGCGGATTGGCAATAAAAAGATCAACACATGGCTCCCATGGCAATGCAAGGGCATCTGCCTGGTGAATATGCAATTCACCAACCTGCCCCTTTTCCTCCAACACAGCACGGAGCTGCATCTCCGCTAGAAAGCATGCAACCGGGTCTGGATCGTACCCCCACACATTGCGCTGGACAAGGGCTGTTTGGGCAGCTTGATCCAGGCTTACCCGCGTGCCGAAAGCTAGCAGACGGTGGGTCGCTTCGAGCAGAAAATTGCCGCCGCCACAAGCAGGATCAAGCACTCGTACTCTCGCCAGATCAGCCTCAGGGCTATAGCCACAGGCATCGAATAGCTGTTGAACTAATTCAGGAGGGGTTGAGAAATGACCGCGCTGCTTCCGTTCCCGTGGCGGCAAGCTGGCTTCATACCAGCTCAATATATCGTCAAGGGCTTTCATGCTGTTGTAAGGTCTCCAACGCTTCACGAGCAGCCAGGCGACCTGCCTCTTTGATACTGGAGGCTTTTCCCAGGCCCAGGAGAAAATCGTGCTCAAACACACCCACCGTGAAGATGCGGTCATTGTTGCTGCCACTTTGTTCTAAGACGCGATAGCGTGGCAGGCTGCGCGAGCGCTGTAACAGCAGCTTTTGCAGCCGACCTTTGGGATTCGTCTCCAGTGACTGGTGATTCAACCGCGAGACCTCCGGCAAAATCAAACGTGCAACGAAATCGCGCGCCACCGATGGCCCCTGATCGAGATGGATCGCCCCGACAATCGCCTCCAGCACGTCAGCACACAGGGAATCACGCGAACGCTCGTTGAAGGTGCGCAGATTGGCAATATCGACACGAATGTAGGGGAACAGACCGAGGCCCTGACCAATGCGAGCTAAGACACGACGACTCACCACTTCGGATTTGAGGCTCGTCATCTCACCTTCGGACGCCCCCGGAAAACTGCGGAAAATATGCTCTACCACGTGTGCACCAAGAATAGCGTCGCCTAGAAACTCCAGCGTGTCGTACGAGTCATACCTCGCTGTCTCTGGGCAACACGAATGGTGAGTCACCGCTCGCAGTAACAATGATCGGTCATGAAATGTCACCTGGAGCAGGTTCTCTAATGCTGCAAGCTTGTCTTCGTTCTCCATAATGGCTTTATTATATCCTAGAAAGAGAGGGGCGTCGAGACCTGAGAAGATCATCTGCAAGCAATGCGAGCCGCGACCCAGCCGGCAGTGCGCGTTGCTGAAGAGCAGTGCAAGAGCTGTTCGCACTGTGTGAGCGAGGCCTTAAAGCGAACTGCTGCTTAGCCCCTAATTGTGGTGGAACTCCCAACCTAGCTGATCTATACCGGAACAGAAAAATATGCTATACTTTTCGTATCAAACTGACCGATGAGCCAGATATTGAGCACCGTTCTCCAAACGAGAGAAGAGTGAAAGGCAAGGTCCCTATGCCCACCCAGGAAGAAAGACTAACGGCTTTAGAACGATCCTTCACCGCATTTCAAAAGGAAGCCGCTGCACACATACGCGAGACAGAAGAAAATACCACGATCCTGCTTGGGGTGATACGAAGCCAGGGGCAGGACATCAAACGAATCGTCCAACATCTAGAAACCATTGACGAGCGTCTGGGGACGATGGATGAACGCTTGGGAACAGTAGATGAACACTTGGGGACGATGGATGAACACCTGCATTCCATAGAGCAACGCTTCAACCGACTGGAAACAACGTTCGATGAACACACAACGCTCCTTACCCAAATTCTCGCACGGTTACCAAAAACTCCCTAGACCAAACACCGAAAAACTGGCAGCGAAAGTCACGGTAAACAACAAACCACCACCGACACAGCAGTTTATGAAACGGTCACTGAAGAGCTCTTAAGAACCACAACAAATGCTAACGGACGAGAATTGCCTCGCGTAGCACCTGAGCATCTTGCATAGCCACGGGATCACCATGCGCGAGCTCTTTTCTTGACTGCTCGCCGCCTCCGGCGGCTCGCACGTTTTTTTCTGAGGTGGGTATGGTAGCCTGCGGCTGCCATACCCACCTCAGAAAAAAGCTCTAGCGAACTACCGTAGAGTGCCGAGCAATCCTGCCTGGGGGGCAGGTAATGAGAGCACGTGCAGTTATCGCAGTAAACAGCAGGTCTTTGACGAGCGCCACCCAGCAGAAAAAAGCTCTAGCGGACTGCCGCAGGGGTTTTGTGGTGAGTGCAGCCTGCACTCACCACTAGCATGAGCGAGTCGCCGCAGACGACGGGCAGTCCTGAATAGTTACAACGAGCAAACATTGCTTGTGCAGATAGTGTAATATAGAGGTATACCTATCGTGTAGCTACAACAGTATCGTCATAGGGGGAAGCGAGTTCCACCGGTGTTCAGTGTTGCGCGTTTTTGTGGCGCTCAGATGCGTCGTTTGCGACTTTCTCTCTTCGAAAAAGTCATTCTCGCTAACAGCTTGATACTCGTCGGTGAGGCACTGGCAGGCCTCTGGGTAACAAGCCACAACATAGAGGCCCATCACTACCTCATCGATACCAGTTTCATTGTGCTGGCAACCGTGCTCGGTCTGCTGGTTAATGTCTTGCTGCTGCGTGCCAGCTTTCGTCCACTCTTTCACCTCCTGTACACCATTCGGGCCGTGAGCGCCGGTGAGACACAGAAACGCGCTCTTGCTCTCTCTTCGGACTCAGAAATTGGTGAACTGGCGACGGCTTTCAATAGTATGCTCGATCGACTAGAAGCAGCACGGCGGGAGCAGGCTATGCTTATCCTCCAGGCGCAGGAAGAAGAACGGCGTCGCCTGGCACTCGAACTGCACGACGAAAGCAGTCAAAATCTCACGGCTCTCCTCGTCCACACCGAGGTGCTCAGCCAGTCTCTCTCTACCTTGCCGGATGCAGCGATCACTGAAAGCACACGTGCCCAACTGCATCAAGGGCTGCACTACCTGACCAGGCTGACCCAACATACGCTCGACAACATCCGCACCCTGGCGCAGCAATTACGCCCTAGCGTCCTCGACGATCTCGGCCTACAAGCCGCGTTCCGCTGGTTGGCAGAGGATGGTCGCCAGCGCCTGCAACTAGCAGTAGAACTCCATATAGAAGATGTAGAGGACACAGCACGTCTTGCCGATAGGCAAACAAGGTACCCCGCCCTGTACGAGACGGCGCTGTTCCGTATAGCGCAAGAAAGTCTCACCAATGTAGCACGCCACGCCCATGCACAACACGTCCGTATTTCTCTCACACAGAACCAGGCCCATATCTGCCTGGAGGTGCACGACGATGGCCGTGGTTATGATACTGCGCAACAGCATGCAGGCCTGGGTATCTTCGGCATGCGCGAACGAGCTGCGCTCCTGGGTGGCACAGTCACTATCCAATCGCAGCCTGGTCAGGGCACGACGGTGCGAGCAGTGTTGCCTGTACCCAGCGGAAAGGAAGTGGAATATGCCCGATGATCATGCTATCCGCGTAGTGCTCGCTGATGACCACGACATTTTGCGACAGGGCCTCAAGTTGCTCTTAGGCTTACAACAAGACATGCAAGTTGTGGGTGAAGCCCGCACAGGACGCGAGGCAATCCAGATGACGGAGCATCTCAAGCCCGATGTGGTGGTTATGGATATCAGCATGGCAGACATGGATGGACTGGAGGCGTGCAGCCGCATCCGCCAGCAGCAACCAGCAACACAAGTACTTATCCTGACGATGCACGAAAGCGAGGAGTATTTCCTGAAAGCACTTCACATGGGAGCAGCCGGGTACCTGGTGAAGAAGGCAGCCCCTTCCGATTTGCAAGCCGCGGTCAGAACGGTAGCACAAGGCGGCGCTTTTCTCTATCCAGGCCTGGCCAAGGCGCTCATTCGTGCGTATGTAGCCCAATCCGCCGCGACAACACCAGCCTCTCCCCACGGTGAGGACAGAGCGAAATCAGCGAGCCTGGCACAGGAACTCAGTGTGCTGACGCCACGTGAATTGGAGGTGCTGACACTGGTGGCCGAAGGATGTACCAATCAAGAAATTGCGGATCAACTCGTCTTAAGCATCAAGACGGTGCAAGCCCACCGTGCCAATGTGATGGAGAAGCTCGGCCTGCACGACATTACCCACCTGGTACGTTTCGCCCTTCGCCACGGGCTGATTCCACTAGAAGCTTGACACTTCCCCGCAAATGCCAGAAAATATGCCTGGGAAGAGCCGCCTTTGTATAGCATCGATGGACCAAGAGATGTATATATTATAGAGGAGAAGTAAATCTTCAGGCTTCCTCGTCGCCTGCGGCGACGCGCTCAGTTCTGTGGTGGGTGCAGGCTTTGCCGCCTGCGGTGGCAAAGCCTGCACCCACCACAAAACGCCCGCGAACTGCCGTATGTAGAATGCCGATTTATCGAGCACAGTAGGCCACCGATTTATCGAGTGGACACCGCAGGTGGGAGGAGTCGTGAAGAGAAGAGGACTGAAGAGGTGCGAAGAAAAATAGTTACATACAGCTTCCTCTTGCTTTAAGTACAGGTTGGATCAGATCATGTTTCGTCTAGTTCTGTCCGCCGTTCGACGGATGTTACTGATAGCAACACCACTTGCCATATGTTTGATCTTGCTCTTTCCTACGGTAGCGAGCGCACATGCTATATTGCTGCGCTCCGATCCGGCGAAAGACGCCATCTTGAACGCAGCACCTCAGCAAGTGCGTATGTGGTTTAGCGAAGATTTAAATCCTGTCCTGAGTACAGCCGTCGTTGTCAATGCAACGAACCAGCGCGTTGACAACCGCGATGCTCACGTCTCAGCAAATGATCCGCGTGAGATGGACCTCACCCTGGCACCGAATCTGCCACCAGCAGTCTATATCGTCGTATGGCGTAGCGATTCTAACGATGACGGTCATATCCTGCGCGGCTCGTTTATTTTTACTGTCGCCCGACCCGATGGCAGCCTTCCCACGCTCAACGGCAACACCCTCCCCGGACAGAACGCGCTCGGCGGTGGCAACCTCACCGGACTCTACACCGGGCAGATCGATGGACCAACCCTCTTTAATCTGTTCATGATCACACTCGTTGAATTGGGCGCGGTCTTCTGGGTCGGTGCACAGCTCTGGCTCGTCTTCGTGCTCCAGCCAGTGACAGAAGATCACAAGGAATTGAGCATCACCAACCGGCAGATACAACAACGCTTTGAGCAACGTTTTTCGCTGCCCGCACTCCTCACGATCTTACTGGCTAACATCGGCGTTCTGTTCGGACAAGCCCTCAACTTTACCGGCGGACAATGGGGAGCCGCCTTCGCCCCCACACTGCTTGCTAATCTGGCGACCAGCGGGCGCTTCGGCACATTCTGGATCATGCGTGAAATCGTGGTTGGCGTGGCCTTACTGCTGGCGCTCTACATACTGATTTTCAAACGTCGTCCCAAGCTTATCAATAGCATACTGCCGTGGGCCAATCTTGTTCTTGGTCTGGCACTCCTCATCGCTATTACGATGTCTAGCCACGCCGCAGCCGTCAGCAAGAATATCGTGTTCTACGCTATTCCCATCGATTGGCTGCACCTGCTGGCAGCTGCATTCTGGGTAGGCAGCATGATGTATATTGCCACGACCTACCTGCCCGTCATCCGCAGCAACCCAATTGCAGAGCGAGCACGTTCACTGATCACCATCTTGCCTTACTACACGCCGTGGGCCTTAGTCGGAGTAGCCATCATGGCAGTGACCGGCCCATTCAGTGCAACTTTTCACCTGACCTCCTGGGCGCAGTTCATTACTACTGCCTACGGCCGGGCCCTGGCCGTAAAGATTGTGCTGGTTGGAGCATTACTCATAACCAGCGCCATACATGTCGGCTTGCTGCGCCCACGTGTAAAAAAAGAGTATAAGAAGTACGCCTATGTCGCTGAACGTGTAGCCGCCGGGGCCCTTACAGAAGCAGGTCACCCAACAAGATCAATTGCCCAACAGCTCAAACTACGCGAAGGGCGACTGTCTAATAAGACCCGCCGCCTGACAGACGTGCTACGCTGGGAGCCATTATTAGGTGTGGGAGTGCTGATCTGCGTTGGTCTGATGAACGTCTTCGCGGGTACTCTCACGCCTACCACAGCAGCGCAACAACAGCAGCCAACGGCCAATGCGAAGCCGTTTAACACAACCGTGAAGACAGCGGACAACAAATTTACCATCATGTTCAATGTCAACCCGAATCGCTTCGGCACCAACGTGTTCACCGTCAGCGTCGTAGATACCAGTACAGGGAAGCCGACCACCAACGTCGGCGTATCGCTCTACACAACGATGCTGGATATGGACATGGGGACCGATACCGTCAACTTACTACCCGATGGCAAGGGGCACTTCAGCGCGAGTGGCGACCTGAGCATGGGTGGCAACTGGCAAATACGTATTCAGATACGGACGCCTGATAACACGCTGCACGAGGCCAGTGTTAAGTTTTTCGTACCATTCTGATATTTTATCCGAAACAGCAACTGTATAGATGGATAGCGGAGAGAGATACCATGTATACTCGTCGAATCTCAAGCAAATGGCTTGTCGGCCTTGCTTTGAGCCTGACCTTCTTACTCAGCGCCTGTGGCTCAAACAACACCGCAGGCCCACAACCGACGACAGTGCCAACCGAGGTACCCGTCAATGGCTTCGGCACCGCCGCCAACCACGTCCATTCTTTACTCGCGCTGCCGAACCATGTCCTGGTCCTGGCAACGCACTATGGCATCTTCCGCTCAGGCGACAATGGCAGCACCTGGCAAGAGGTCGCTGCCGGCAACAACCAACTAATGCAGGGTCTGATGGCTTACTCTCTTGAAGTTAGTCCTCTGGATCCACAGCGCTTGTATGTTCTTACTCTGCCTGCCACCATCCCACACAAAGGCGTTCTGGGCCTCTATACCAGCGCCGACCAGGGACGCACCTGGCAACTTGGTATTACCACAGCCAGCATCACCGCCAGTTCAATCTACCTGGTAGAACCCGGCAACGATACACCGACCGAGGTCTACATCTACCTGCCCGATCTGGGAGCATTGGGGTTGCGGATCAGCCTGGACGCGGGACAGCATTTCTCCAGCACGGGCACACTCCCCTTTGGACGTATCCTGGGTCTGCGCGCTATCCCCGGCATACCTGGGCGCTTGCTGGCCTATGGCAGCGATGGCATGGCACTCAGCAGCGACGGGGGTAATCACTGGCAAGTCTTCAAGAACATCAACGGCGGCATCTACGATGTCGCGACTCCAGGCCCGCACAGCCCTATCTACGCCTCCGGTGACGCGGGTATCTTCGTCTCGCAGGACGGTGGCAAAACCTTCACCCTGGCCAGTGCTCAGGCCTCTTACGCCTCGCTCACGGTCTCAATGATAAAGCCGCAGGTGATCTATGGCAAGACCGGCCTGGCAGTCTACCGCAGCACGGATGGGGGTCACACCTGGCAAACGCTCCCGCACATCAATGGCAATCTTGCTGAGCTCGCTGTCGATCCATCCAATGCTTCGGAGGTTTACCTTTCCCTCTCCTACCCCACCGAGGTCTACCGACTAGATCAAAATGACACACGGTGGCTCTCCCTCACACCACGGGCATAAGCCTGGGGGAGTAACAATCTCGCAGGGAAACGCTGACCTACCTTTAAGGAAGAGTACTATGACAAAAAAATTGCTTTTCTTGCCCTGTCTGATATACGCGCTTCTGTTCGCGTTTTCTGCACCATTCGCTCATGCCGACGGTGGAGCGCCCAATCTAGCCTACGTCGCTGGCGGCGCCAACGGCATCAGCATCATTGATATTATGCAGCAGAAAGTTGTTGGTACTATCCCGCTGGCCGGTGATCCCCATACCATCTATCTGACCCTGGATGGGCGCTTTCTGTATGTCACGCAACCGAGCATGGGGCGTGTCGCAATGATCTCAGCCCAAACGAAGAAAATTCTGTGCACAGCCAATGTTCCTGGACAACCAACATTGCTGGCATTTGATCCAGGTGCAAACATCCTCTACGTAGCAGGTAACGGGGCGGCGAGTGTTAGTGCACTTGATCCTACAAACTGCGCAATAAAATACACCATCAAGACAAATGAGCCAGTTTATGGATTAGCCGTGGCCCAGGTCGGCCTCTCAGGTCCTTCGGGCGGCAGCGGGAATCAACTCTGGGTAGCTGATGGTACCTCCATCACGATCTTTGACTACCAGGGCAAACAACTGACCAGCGTCTCCGTCCCAGGAGGGCCGCACTATCTCAGCATTCCAACCGGCATCACAGCCTATGTCACAACAGGATCAGGCGATGTTGATGCCGTCGACCTTGCCACACGACATGTATCTCGGCCTTTAATCACCGGCGGCACTTTCGGCCCCATGGATTACGACGCATTCACCGACGAAGTCTATGTGCCTGACTCAGAACACAACCAGGTTGATGTGCTCGCCCCCGTGACCTCAGCTTCTGCACCGCTGCCGCACGAACCTGATCGGGTTATTCACCTGGGTGTCGCAGCAGAATCGGTCGCCATCACCAGCGATGGGCAGCTCGGCTTCATAGCGCTAAGTGGCGGCAATGTGGCTATGCTTGATGTCCCTGGGAGACAGATCGTCAATACCATCTTCGTCGGCGGTACTCCGCGCTTCATTATCACCGGCCTGTATCCACCCTTGATCGGTTCCACGCCACAGCAGGCGTCCTTCCTGGGCACCATCGTCAACATCCTGGCCTATGTCTTGATTGCTGCGCTCATCCTTGTGCCAGTCTTGCTGCTGCTGCGCGGACGAAGAGCAAAGCCAAAGCCAGATTGACCGGCACCTACCTTCTCGATAGTATGCGCGTGCCGATCCAGACCAGCACGAGGAGCGCTAACACAAGAGCACCCCACTTGATACGGCTCACCCATCGCTCCTCCGCAGCAGGATGGCCTGCCCCTAAGCCCAGTCGGCGTACCAGGGTTACCAGGGGAGTTGTCTGGGGAAGAGTAGGCAGGACCACTATTGTACCTGCAGGATGCCTCCGTGCTGGTACATCCTGGGCATGCTCCGCTGTAGTGATCGGGGTGGAGTTCCTGGCACGCAACTGATCAGCCAGCGACGTAAAAAACTGCTGAATGAGTAGTTTTGCAGCTCCCTTTGCCACCGACGCGGGCAATGACGTTGCCGACTTGCCAAGATGCAGTTTCCCTTTATAGGCAACAACCGTGTGTTCGCCATGCTCGCTCAGGCGAACACTCCCTTCGCCATTGATGGTACGTTGGCATCCCTCGCCTTCTATGGCAACGCGATAGGAGTTGGGATAGTGTTGCTCAGTCAGAGCGATATGACCATGATAGGAACCTGTCAGCGGAGTTGGCCCGATACGCATGCTGACGGCATAGGTATTTTCACCGAGCGTCTTCACTTCCTGCGCACCTGGAATAACACGCTGGAGCATGTGCTGATCCATCAAGCAACTCCACACGTCTTGCGGTGATGCCTGCAGAGTATACGTTCCTTCGATATCCATTGGGAATAAGCCCTCTCAAAAACTTCTTCTTCATCATTATAGGTGAGGATGGCACAAGTAGCAATGGGGATAGGACATGACTATTGGCCTATCGGAAAGCTGAGAGCTAGACGATGGACCGTCGGTATGTTATGATTTAGAGTAATGAAAACAGTATCGCGACTGTGCAATGCATTCGCACTGTCCTCAGCAGCGTCGCTTGAGTACGACAGCCACTGTCATTCATGCGCAAGGAGAACTGACCTATGAAAGCACGAACCTCAAGGGAGAGAGTCGTTAGACCCCACGGACTGCCCCATCTTCGCACTCTTCGGCAACGCAAAGGGTTCAGTCTTGGACAGCTTGCAGATATGACCGGCATCCGCCGTGATACTATTGCCCACCTGGAAAACGGGCGTGAGGACCCACTACCGTACCAGGTACGGCTACTTGCTCGTGTCCTCGAAGTGCCTCAATTCGACCTCGTCTCGTAGCATAGTCCCCTTACGGCGTTTCATTTAGTTTGGAAGATCATACCTGGAGAGCATTCAGCAAGAACACCTCTCCAGGTTTCGCAATTGCTGCAATCCCCCTTGACTTTCCCAGCGTTTTCTTTTATAATTATTATTAATCGGTCGGTCAATTAACGAGAATGGTAACTATTCAGGACTGCTCGTCACCTGCGGTGACTCGCTCATGCTAGTGTTGAGTGCAGGCTGGGCCGCCGCTGGCGGCCCAGCCTGCACTCAACACAACCCCCCCGCGAACTGCCGCAGGCAGTGAGGAGTCTCGAAGGCAGGAGACCTGAATAGTTACCAATGATCAGACCAGTATATATTTAGAAATGGTCTATGAACATGGCAAGAACGCCCAAAGTCGTAGAAGATCGACGCGAGCAAATCATCAATGCAGCCATCCAGGTCTTCGCGCAGAAAGTCTTCAGCAAAGCCACCAACTAAGATATTGCTCGTGAAGCAGGCATCACACCTGGACTGATCTACTACTACTTTGAGAGCAAGGAGCAGTTACTGGAGGCCGTAATTGAAAGTCGCTCTCCTTTACGGCTGGTAATTTCTCCACCGCCACAACTGCTGACGTTGCCGCCAGGGATGTTCTTGCGTTTCATGGTGCGCCAGATACTGGGCATCATTGAGGATGAAAACTTTGTGCAGGTGATTCGTGTTATGCTGCCAGAGATCATCCATAACCCTCAGATGACGCCGATGGTTGCAGGCTTCCTTCAACGCGTGCTGGATTTTCTGACAAACTACTTCGAGTCTCAGATGGAGGCAGGTGAGTTGCGTCGGACCGATGCGTCACTCACTGCGCAAATCTTTGTGAGTAGTGTCATGGGCTTTGTACTACGTCGTCAGATCATACGTGATCCATTGGCATTGCAATATTCGCACGAGCAAATCGCCGATACGCTCGCCGAAACTATGCTCAGCGGCCTTACGCCCTGACCATATTTTTGGGCTCTGTATTAATTGTCTGGTTAGTTAACAAGGAGACATCGAACATGCAAGAGCAAACTCACACCCAACAAGCTGAACAGGTAGAGCAGAGCACCTGCTGCATCGTCGGCGGTGGACCGGCAGGTGCCGTCCTGGCGTTGTTGCTGGCACGCAAAGGCATCCCCGTGATGCTGCTTGAGGAGCACCTGGACTTCGATCGCGACTTTCGCGGGGATACGATTCATCCATCGACGATGCAGATCATGGACGAGATAGGTCTGGCAGAGCGTTTACTCCAACTCGACCACACGAAGGCCTATAGCTTACCCGTCCAGACCGTTACAGGTACATTTGCGCTCGCAGACTTCCGTCACCTGAAAACTCGCTTCCCCTACATCGCCATGATCCCGCAAGTGCACTTCCTGGAGTTCATTACCACCGAGGCGAAACGCTATCCAAACTTTCAACTGGTGATGGGGGCGCGAGTGGAGAAGCTGGTGGAGGAGAACGGTGAGGTCCGCGGTGTCCATTATCGTGGGCAGGACGGCTGGCATGAAGTGCGATCGGTTCTGACAGTCGGGGCAGATGGTCGCTTCTCGCGCATGCGTCGCCTAGGGGGCTTTGAGCCGATCAAGACCGCACCGCCGATGGATGTACTCTGGTTCCGTCTGCCTCGCAAAGCGGGCGACCCAGAGGAATCCGGTGGTCGTCTGGGCAGTGGTCACATTCTGGTCATGCTCAATCGTGCCGATTACTGGCAAATGGGCTACGTGATCCCCAAAGGCGGGTACCAGGAGATCAAGGCTGCCGGACTGGAGAAGTTACGCCAGGCCATTGCTGAGCTGCTGCCGGAGTTCGCTGATCGTACGGAATGTATCCAGGAGTGGAAACAGGTCTCGGTGCTCTCGGTCGAGTCGAGTCGCTTACCCAGGTGGTATCGTCCCGGCCTGCTGCTGATCGGCGATGCGGCCCATGTGATGTCACCCGTTGGTGGCGTTGGCATCAACTACGCCATCCAGGACGCTGTGGTAGCGGCGAATGTGCTCAGCGAGCATCTCAAGGCGGGTAAGGTACCTCTGAGTGATTTAGCGGAAGTGCAGCGTAAGCGTGAGTTGCCTACACGCATCATCCAGGCTTTTCAGAATACTATACAGAAGCAGGTTCTCACAAGAGTACTCAAATCGGATCAGCCACTCACAATATCGCCCTTCGTGCGCTTCCTGATACGTCTGCCCTGGGTAGGCGACTTCCCTGCACGACTGATCGCCTTTGGGCCGGTGAGCGTGCATGTGAAGAACCCATGAAAGTACATCCTAGCCTACTTTGCAGTGTATGGCTGCACCTTAAATGTTGCCAGACGCTGCATACTATGGTAAATCCAGTCCGCACCTCCTTGTTGCTGGCCAGTGGATGGATTAATTGAACCTGTATAAGCATTCCCTGCTGCTGCTGCCAGGTCGTTGAGGAGCAATCGCGCCTGCGGTGTTACTAATTGCGTACTATTTAAGGACACTAACTGCTTGGCATCCCCGCGCACCTGCATCAAGTCGGATGCTACCTGGTTTAAAGCGTTAACAATCTGACTGACAAGCTGACGTTGTTCTGCTGTGGCCTGAGGCGTCGACACTGCGGCCTTCAAATGCACTGGAATGAGATACACATAGCCAGGGGGTATTTCTCCTTTGCCATTGTATAAGGAGCCGGGAGGTTCCAAATGAGGTGGAGGCCCTAGTAGGGCAATCTGAGCATCATAGGAACCGGCAAGGAGAGGGGCATTCGGCGGTACATCCGTCTCGACATAATCCTTTCCGTCAATATAGTCCAGAATACGTATGAGTTGGCGATGTATGGCATCGGTATCCGGAACTCCACTATTCACCAGGTCATCCCTGGCGCTAACGGCCCATTCTTCAATCTTTCCCGTATTTCTCCAGAACCAGATGCCCAATCCACCCTGTAGCTGCCGTATGCCGAGTTCTGGCGAACCAGCGAGCAGGTGACGCAGATGGAGAAGAGTAACCTGGGGCGGATCGCTATAGAAGCGCCAGGTGCTGTGATCGGAAGGCTGGACTGGCGTAATATTACTATCCTCTTCAGTAACGAGGAAGCTGCTCGCATTTAAGAGCAAGTCAGAATGTTGCTGGTCCTGATAGGGTGAGAGTAACTGGGCGTTGCCCTGATTAACGTGCAGTATGCCAAGCAAGACCCAGGTTCCTTCATCCTCGATTTGAGCATCTTTTAACCAGGCATAATAGCTTTTGCCTTGAGCGGGATTTGCAATGTTGTGCAGATCGATCTGTACCTCATCATCGACACCTTGACTGTTTTGGGCATTTAACTGTCCACTATTGAGAAAGACGACGTCTCCTACTACCGGGGTCGTTGTGACGGTAGTGGGACTTCTATGATTACCAGGGTAGAGAATCAGGCCGATACTTAAACTAGCCAGTAGGAACAAGATGACAAGCAGGACGATGAACAGCCTCTTTCTTCCTCCCCAGGGCATAGAGGGAGACGGTGATGGAGGAGTCAGTGGCAGTATGCTCGATGACAACTGTGATGGTGCCACAGCCTGTGCGTTTTGCGCTGGGGGTACAGGCGAAGAGAGAGCAGGAGTACTATTGATCGGTGTAGCTGACCCACTAGAAGGAGACACAGCGAACTGGGGGGTCGTCAGGACGGCAGGCGGAGATTGTAGCGCAGAACCGGGTGGGGACGACAGCACACCAGACCGCATCACGTATGGAGGCAAATGATCAAGGTAGGTCGGTCCAGTTAGATTATCTAACGGAACAACTGGCAGAGGCAGGTCCGCTGGGATGGGCAAATCAAACGCTTCGGCTATCGCTGCCGTCATAGCAGAGGCACTACTGAAGCGGTCTACTGGATTTTTCGCCATGGCACTTAGAATTACCATCGCTAGAGCCGGTGAGATATTGGGATTAATGAGAGCAGGTGGAGTCGGCATTGAATCAATGTGCTGCTGCATAACGGCCGTTGCGCTCTCACCCCGGAAAGGCAGAACCCCTGCGCACATCTCGTAAAGAATGACTCCCAGCGAGTAGATGTCGCTCCGTTCGTTGCCAGAATGGCCCTGAGCTTGTTCTGGCGAGGTGTAAAGGGGAGTGCCGAGCCACATTCCAGTCATCGTGCTAGAGGTAACGCCCATTAACTTTGCGATGCCAAAGTCCGTTAGCACAGGTTCGCCTATCGAATTGATGGCTGTATCGCGTTTATCTAGCAGGATGTTGGCGGGTTTGATATCCCGGTGAATCATGCCGTGCTGATGAGCATGATCAATAGCCTTACTGATGGACGTAAAGAGATGCACCATGTCAGTTGGAGATGGAAACTTGCCAGTTCGCGAGGTACTGCGAATGTAGTGAGCGAGTGTCTGTCCTTCGACATAATCCATGACCATATAGGCGAGAGGACCATCCGATTCGGCAGATTGAGTGGTCTGAAAGTCGTGAATCTGGACGATATTAGGATGGTGTAGAGAAGCAATAACGCGCGCTTCACGGGCAAAACGCGTTATGAATTCGGGATCTGTTTGCAAATCCGCATGAAGTATCTTAATAGCAACGTAGCGCTGTAATTGGGTGTCAAAAGCCTTCCACACTTCGGCCATGCCACCGCGTCCCAGCCGCTCTCGCAACTCGTATTTTCCCAGCCGTTGCGGGCCCTGTTGTGAACTCATGCTCAAGTTACTCCCCCCTCGGGCGAATCCCTGCTCAATAGTTGTACTCAGCTTACAAAGAGCTACTCTATTCAGATATGAAAGATAGGATACTATTGATGTAATTAAGATGATCGACTCTAAAAGGATAATTACTTACGATTAACAACTGAACTAAAATGCAGAGTGCTCAAATCAGATCAGCCACTTGCATTGTCGCCCATCTTACTCTTCCTGTCGCGCCCACCGGTTTCGTGTACGCTGCCTGCACGGCTCATCGCTTTTGGGCCAGTGCGGGTGCATGTGAAGAACCGATGACGATCTGCCGGTATGGAACCAGGAGGCGGGTTCATCCCTCCGCAAACCTATTGGGTTTGCGGATGTGATCCTACGGCTGCAGCGATAATAATACCAAGAACACACAGGAGCAAGAACAGCACGATGGCCGGCATAAGTACAACCGCTGTTGCCTTACCACCGCCTATCCGATGCACAGCCATCATCATATAGACGCCTAGTACGATTTCATAGACGAATAATGCCAATCCAGCCAGCCCACCCAAAAAAGGAATCAGGCCAAGGACAAGGCTTAGAATAGCCATGGGTACATAAAACAAGGTTGCACTATAACTCTGAGCAAGAAAGGTTCCCTGTCCACTGAAGGCCTTTGCAATCAGGTAGTAGATGCCCGATGTGATGAAGAAGGACACGGGTACGGCTATGATCTCCAGGATCGCAAAACCAACTGCAAATCCTTCAATAATCGCAACCACTCCAGCCATTGTACTACTACCGCTACTACTAGCACTATTCATGACAATAGGTAGGGCTATCTGGAGGATAAGGAAGACTAACAAGCCACTAATAACACCGAGTCCTAGCAGTTGTACCCACACAATATTCCAGGCAGCCTTGCCCTGTTCTTCGGCAAATGTCGCCGCCGATGGCCTGGTTAAGATGCGGATGTACTGTTGGGGTAATTGCCGGATTGCTTCCGCCAATGGCAGGGGTGCTGTCTGGATTGGCGGAGGGCCATAGCCATAGCCTGGCTGTTGGTACACAGGTGCGCCGTAGGGTCCTTGTGGCGGGGGGCCGTAGCCATAGGGGTTGGGTGGCTGACCGTACGGTCCTGGCGTAGGAGCCCCATAGGGATTTTGCGGTTGGCCGTAAGGTCCCGATGGAGGAATGCCATAAGGAGGATTACCGTACCCTGAATTGGGGTCCTGGTTTGGGTTATAAGACATGCACGTTCTCCTTTTGTTTGGTAGGTTCTCTCAATACATGGGATAACGTTGCCATGATTACCTCGTCTATCATAACATGATGTAGCGTAGCTGTCTATCTTCCAAATCGGTATACAATAACAACGCCCAATCTGCAAAAATTTGGCATACCGATTCGCACCACTTGTTGACTTGCAGGCACGGCTTCAGGTCACATATAATGACGGTAGCAGACATACTATTTTTCGCATTGTTGCAACGTACGAAACAAGGGGGTTTCGGGATGTTCGCCAGCGCTGAAGGAGAAAGGATATCCTTTGTGGGTACCCAGCAGGTGGCTCTAATACTTTCTCCCTGTACAACCACTTCGGTCGCCGATCACTCCCCGCCTCCTCTGGAGGAGAACAATTCATGTCTGAACAAGACTTCATGCCAATTCAGAACTTCGACCATCTCGAATTTTACGTGGGCGATGCCAAACACGCAGCATACTACCTCAGCCATGGCTGGGGCTTCACCCCCATCGCCTATGCCGGACTGGAAACTGGCGTACGGGACCGCAGCAGCTATGTCCTTGAACAAGGCAACGTGCGCCTGGTCGTGACCTCCGCTCTCGGCCCCGAAGGTGAGATCGGCGAGCATGTGAAGCTGCACGGTGATGGTGTTAAAACGATCGCCTTACGAGTAGATGATGCTGAGCGAGCGTACCGTGAAGCAACGAGTCGTGGTGCACGCGGTGTACAGGAGCCTACTGTGCGCAAAGATGATCACGGCATCGTCAAAACATCCGCCATTGCCATCTATGGCGATACCATCCTTCCTTTCGTCGAGCGCCAGGACTACAAAGGCGTCTTCATGCCCGGCTTCCAGCCCCTTAGTACCAATCTCCCACGCCGTGCCCGTCCGGCTGGCCTGGCCGCCATCGATCACGTCGTTGGCAACGTCGAACTAGGCAAAATGAACGAATGGGTTGCTTTTTACGAGCGCGTGCTCGGCTTCACACAGCTTGTCCACTTTGATGATCGCGCTATTAGCACGGAATATTCTGCGCTCATGTCCAAGGTCATGCAGAATGGTAGCGGACGCATCAAATTCCCCATCAACGAACCTGCACCCGGACGCAAAAAATCGCAGATCGAAGAGTACCTGGACTTCTATCGTGGTCCCGGCGTGCAGCATATCGCCCTCAACACCACCGACATCATCACCACCGTGCGTGGCCTGCAGGAGCGCGGCGTCGACTTCTTGAAGACGCCAGCATCATACTATGACACTGTGCTGGATCGTGTCGGCCACATCTCTGAGGACGTACAGCAGCTGGCCGAACTGGGCATCCTGGTGGATCATGACGATGAAGGCTACCTGCTGCAAATCTTCTCCAGGCCCATTGTCAACCGTCCAACTGTCTTCTTCGAGGTCATCGAGCGTAAAGGTGCCCGTGGCTTTGGCGAAGGCAATTTCAAGGCCCTCTTTGAGGCTCTGGAACGCGAACAGGAACTACGAGGAAATTTGTAATCTGCTTGTCACCCATATCAGGAGGGATATATGCCAAATTATCATCGCTTGGGGCAGATACCACCTAAGCGACATACGCAGTTTCGTAAACCAGACGGCACACTCTACGCCGAGGAACTCTTCGGGGCCGAAGGCTTTTCGGGCAACTACTCCAACATCTACTACAACTATCCGCCCACACGCGTGAAAAAGGTCGAGAAATATACTGACGTGCATCTAGAAGAGTGGGATGTGGAGGTGCAACGCCACCATCATCTCAAGACTGCACCCCTGCCCTCTGGCGGCGATCCCGTTTTAGGACGTCATCCGCTCATGTTCAACAAAGACGTCACCCTGGCCGTGGTTCGACCGACGATAGGCATGGATTACTTCTATCGTAACGGCGAATGTGACGAGGTCTATTTCGTCCATGATGGGCAAGGCACGCTTGAAACCAACTTTGGCCTGTTACCCTACCACGAGGGAGATTACATTGTCATTCCTCGCGGTACAACCTTCCGCTTCAAGCTTGGCAAGGACAGCCCTGAATCGCGCTTCCTGGTGATTGAGGCGCATGGCACCATCGAGCCGCCGCACCGCTATCTCAACAGGAACGGCCAGTTGCTTGAGCACTCCCCCTACTGCGAGCGTGACATTCGTCGCCCGGAGGAACTCGAAACGCACACCGAACGTGGCGAATTCGAGGTGCGAGTGAAGGTGGGCAACATTATTTCAAGTTACTGGTACGATTTCCACCCCATCAACACTGTCGGTTGGGATGGTTGTGCGTATCCCTGGATCTTCAATATTGCCGACTTCGAGCCGATCACCGGGCGTGTCCACCAGCCACCTCCCGTACACCAGACCTTCCAGGGCCCCAATTTCGTCGTCTGCTCATTTGTCCCACGCAAGCTCGACTACCACCCGCTCTCGATTCCTGTGCCTTACAACCATAGCAACATCGACAGCGACGAAGTGCTGTACTACGTCAACGGCAACTTCGGCAGTCGCCGGGGCATCGAACGCTCTTCATTCACGCTACATCCGCGTGGCATTCCGCATGGACCTCATCCAGGGGCCGTTGAGAAGAGCCTGGGAGCCGAGCGCACCGACGAAATGGCCGTGATGGTAGACACCTTCTACCCCTTGAAATTGACGGCAGCCGCTCGTTCATTCGACGACCCGGCCTATCCTTATAGTTGGTATGAGTGAATGTGTAGGGGCGACCACGTGACGTGCTGGATATTACCTGCCCCCCAGGCAGGGTCTCCGCACTCTACGGATAAATCGGCACTCTAACGTGCTCGATAAATCCGCACTCTACTACGGTCGCCCAGGAGCACCATATGGAAACCCGCATCATCAAATTTTATGAAACCACGCTACGCGACGGTGAGCAAACACCGGGTGTCAACTACTTTCCAGGTGAGAAGCTAGCCATTGCCCAGGCTCTAGCAGATATGGGCTTCGACACCCTGGACTGTGGTTTCCCCATCTCCTCACCAGGAGAATTCGAAGCAGTACGCCTCATCGCCTCAAAAGTAGAGAACGCCGAAATCTGTGCCATCGCCCGAGCCAATTCCACGGATATCGAGCGTGCATGGGAAGCAGTAAAGATCGCCGCTCGCCCAGTTATCCAGCCTTTCATCAGCGTCTCACCACTACATCGCAAGGTGAAGCTCGGTAAGACACGCGATGAGGTACGCGAACTAGCAAAAGCAGCGGTTGCCCAAGGCCGTTCGTATACAGAAAATATCGATTTCGCCCTGGAAGATACGACGCGCACCGAGCATGATTTCATCCTGGAGATGTGCGAGACGATCTTGAAAGAGGGGGTGCGTTTTGTCACATTATGTGATACGGTTGGGTATGCTCTACCCTGGGAGTTCGGCAAGCTGGTTGCTGATGTGAAGCGCGAATTCCCGCACATTCGCATCTCTGCCCACTGCCATAACGACCTCGGATTGGCAGTTGCCAACGCGCTGGAAGCAGTGCGCAACGGTGCTGAGCGGGTAGACACGTGCATCAACGGTCTGGGAGAGCGAGCGGGCAATGCCGCCACTGAAGAAGTGGTGATGGCGATCAAGACACGCTCTGCCGACCTTGGGATCGAGGTGAGAATTGACACAACGAAGATTGCGTCAACCAGTCGGCTTGTCGCGCAGCTCTCAGGTATGGAGCCACAATGGACAAAACCGATTGTCGGTCGAAATGCATTCGCCCACGGCGGCGGCATCCACCAGGATGGCGTGCTCAAGGATGCCCGCACCTACGAGATCATGACACCCGAATCCGTCGGCCTGACTGCCGCAGACCGGCGCATGCACACGGGTAAGCTCTCAGGGCGTGCTGCGCTTGACGCTCAGATGCGCGAATTAGGCTACGAGCTTGAAAAGGAGCAGCTAAACAGGGCGTTCGATATGGCGAAGCTGTTGCTGGGCAAGAAGAAAGAGCTAGAGGAGATGGATATGCACTATATCGCTGAGAGAGCGATTCATGGAGCTGCTGTAGAGCTTAGGAAAGCTTAAGCTTGCCAAAGAAAGGGAGCATGTCCGACAGACTCCCAAATTGTCGAACGTGCTCTCGTTCATAATATTCTCTCTTGGGGTAGATGAGCCATTCACCTTTTTTTCCCATTCCTCGGCCCATTTACAATCATTTCTTCACCGCTACATGGTATAATCATATAGGAAAATTCTTGTCTCAAATACTGTTGGGGGAGAGAATTGTGGAAATCCCCTCTGAACCCCGATTTTAGAGGAGCACATTCATGAGACGTGTTATCACATCAATCACCGCTCTGACGCTGATTACAGCGATCATCCTAGCCATTACTTTCCTCAAATCGATGCCTTCGCATGCAGCATCAGCACCCCGTCTCTTTAGCAGCAAGAATTATGCAGGGTACGTCAATCGTAGCAGTGGTTCTCATGCGACGAAGTTCACCTCAGTGGCAGCCTCATGGCAGGTGCCGTCCGTCAAATGCAGCAAAGCCAATCAGGCCGTTGCCATTTGGATAGGCATTGACGGCATTACTCACAGCAACGACCTTGAGCAGGACGGTATCCTCATCGTGTGTAACGCCTCGCTTCATCCACAGTACATTGCCTTCTTCGAGATACTCCCTGCTGCTGCCCAAACACTCAACTTTCGTGTGCGCCCCGGCGATCAGATCAGCGCGAGTGTCAATTTCATCGGCGGTAGCGTATTCAACTTCCAGATACAGGACACGACGCAGGGATGGAATTTTGCACGCAGAGGAAACAAATCAGGGGCACGCTTGGATTCCGCCGACTGCGTTGTTGAGGCACCATCAACCGTTTCCAACCACATCTTGTCTCTGGCTAAATTTAGCACCGTCACTATTTCAGGTTGCCTTGCCAACGGCAGGCCTATCGACGCCGGTCCGTTCTTAATGGAGATCGTCTTGACCTCCGCCGACACTCGCGATATCAAGGCTCAGCCATCAGGTCTGTCCGGCGGTACAGCATTCACCGTCACCTGGGAACACAGCTAAGCATTCGACATTCCCCACTGCACGTGACGTGACGTGCTCGATAAATCGGCCGTTCTACGAACGATGCTCGATAAATCGGCATTCTACATACGGCAGTTCGCAAGCGTTTGGTGGTGGGTGCAGGCTGTGCCGTCTTGCAGTGGTATAGCCTGCACCCACCACCTGCATGAGCGAGTCAGACTTGCGCCAGAAGAGCACGACCCCAATGCACAACGAGGACTGACACTAGCCCCCGTGGAGGCTGGTTTCTTTCTGGCGAGCATAACGCCAGATTTCGCCTGGGTCCGTTATACCTTTGGCTTTGGCTTCCTGAACCCAGGTGCTCATCTCATACTTATTCTGATAGAGCCGGTTGCCACAGAAAATATTGCGCCGTGCGAAGGGTACCAGCGTGGTTTCGATGAGATGTGCTCGCATAGAGAGACTGTGGACGTGTTTTGTATGCCACCAGGGAGTGGCTAACGTGTAGCATGGCTGATGAACCCATTCGGGGCAGGTCACGCCATAACGCTCACAGAGAAACTCGACGGAGGCCGCGCAAAATGCTCCCCAGCGGTAGGTGTGTTCCGTCTGCTGCTCTGGCTGCATGAGTGGCTGACTGACCAGAGCTGGACGACGCTCTTTTGCATAGCCATACCAGGCATTTCTGAAGTTTCCTAGTGCTATCCACGGTTCTTCTCCTGTACAGATTTGCTGATAGGCACGTGCCATGGTCTGAGTGGTTCCGAAGGTGGTTGGCATGGTGAATACCTCTGCTTTCTTCTGGTGACAGTTACCCTTTCCCAAAAAGCTCATTGAGCGATTTGTCAATCTCGTTGGCGTTCTGCTGCTGTGTTATGGGTAGAATATAGCGATCAAGCAATTTTTGAGCCTGCTCTCGTGTTGTGATTTTTATCTGTTGGAGTAAGATTTCACAGTCTCCAATGTCCTTCTCACGTCCTGCCAGGATTTTCAGAGCAAGTATGTACTCCTTTGGTGGAATATAGATGTGAAGGGGACCATACCGCCTCCATAATTTCCCACGTGGGATGATCACGAGATCAAACATGAGGAGGTGAGTCATGTAGTTGAACCAGTCAGGCTCTAGCGCATTTTTGTCAGCAACGATTTGTACTCCATCCCTGAGGGTGTATATTGCTCGTTGCAGTGCATCCTCTTCTTCTAACCAGAGAATGTCAACGTCGTCGGTGCTTCGTGGTGCCTTGGCCAGGAGCAGCATATAGGCCCCTCCGATCATGAGCACGCGTACTGGTTCTTGCATACCCAGGTTGGCTAACTCCTGCCCAAGGCGGGCAAGATATTTCTCGATGTCCTTTGCTTGCATACTCCACTCCTGTCAAGCAGTATATCATATAGTTTGAAAATGCGGGCACATCCGAGCACAAAAAATGTGCGATAATAAGAGGAAGGAAGCTCAATGAAGAGTTTTACGATAACGGAGAAGGACACCGAAAATGGAGGAAAAAGCCTCTATGCCAAAGACAATGTTTGAGAAAATCTGGGACGCACACATTGTACGAGACATTCCCGGAGAATCCACTATCCTCTATATTGATCGTCACCTGGTACACGAGATGACCTCACCGCAGGCCTTCGCCGGACTGCGGACCGCAGGGCTTTCAGTGCACCGGCCCGACGCCACTGTTGCCGTCCTCGATCATAACGTACCCACCGTACAGGGACGGCGTATGCTCGACGTCGTCGATAAAGACAGCGCCCTATGCCTCACCACCATGCAGCAGAATGCACGAGACTTCGGCCTCACCCTGTTCGATATGGCCGACGCACGTCAGGGCATTGTGCATATCATAGGGCCAGAACAGGGCATCACGCTGCCTGGCATGACCATCGTGTGTGGTGATTCGCACACCTCCACGCACGGCGCGCTGGGCGCGCTGGCATTCGGCATCGGCACCAGCGAGATCGAGCATGTGCTCGCAACGCAATGTATGTTACAGAAACGCCCAAAGACGATGAATATTCGCGTCGAGGGCACACCGGCCCCAGGAGCAACAGCCAAGGACCTTGCCCTCGCCATCATTGGCAGATTGGGCACTGGCGTTGGCACCGGCCACGTCATCGAGTTCACCGGCTCGGCGGTGCGCAACCTTTCGATGGAAGGGCGCATGACCCTCTGCAATATGGCCATTGAGGCCGGTGCACGCGCCGGCATGGTCGCCCCTGACGAGACCACCTTCGCCTACATCAAAGGACGGCCATATGCTCCCGCGGGAGAGCTGTTTGAACAGGCACTAGCTGCATGGCGACAACTGCCCAGCGACCCCGGCGCACACTTCGATACCATGCACGAGGTCAATGTCGATGGCTTGGGGCCGCAAGTGACGTGGGGCATCAACCCTGGCATGGTCGTCGATGTCAACGGCGTTGTCCCCGACCCGGCTTCGCAGCAGGACCCTGAACAGCGCAAAGCCTACGAACGAGCCTTGCAGTATATGGACCTCAGAGCGGGGCAGAAGATCAGCGAAATCCCCCTGAATACCGTTTTCATTGGCTCCTGTACCAACTCACGCCTGGAAGACCTGCGTATGGCCGCGCAATATGTCAAGGGCAAACACGTCGCTCCCAGCATCCGGGCCATGGTCGTACCCGGCTCAATGCAAGTGCGCCGTATGGCCGAGGAAGAGGGACTGGCTGACATTTTCCGCGAGGCTGGCTTCGAGTGGCGCGAGTCAGGATGTAGCATGTGCATCGCCATGAACGGTGATCAACTCGCCCCTGGTGAGCGCTGCGCCTCCACCAGCAATCGCAACTTTGAAGGTCGCCAGGGACGCGGTGGTCGCACACACCTGGTGAGCCCTGCCATGGCCGCCGCCGCCGCTATCGCGGGGCATTTCGTGGATATACGCGATATGAAATAAGAAGGAGTATTATACAATGGAACCATTTACCACGCTCACCGGCGTGGTTGCGCCGTTAGACCGTGTCAACGTCAACACCGACGAAATTACCCCGGCCCGCTTTCTCAAATCGATCAAGCGCACCGGCTTTGGCATTGTCCTCTTTGCCAACTGGCGCTATCTTGATGGTAACACCCAGACGCCTAATGCCGATTTTGTGCTCAACCAGCCGCGTTATCAGGGGGCAAGCATTCTGCTGGCAGGTGATAACTTTGGCTGTGGTTCCTCGCGTGAACACGCGCCGTGGGCCATTCGCGAGTACGGTTTCCGCTGTCTCATCGCGCCCAGCTTTGCCGACATCTTCTATAACAACTGCTTCAACAACGGCATCTTGCCCGTCACGCTCGACGACGGCGTCGTCCAGGAACTCTTCTCCGAGGTCGAGGCCAACGAGGGCTATACCCTGGACGTTGACCTTGCAGCACAAACCGTGACGACTCCCAGCGGACGTGTGCTACACTTCGAGATCGACGGCTTCAGAAAACAGGCCTTGCTTCAGGGCTTAGACAATATCGGTTGGACCCTGAGCCATAGCGATGAAATCGCTGCTTATGAGCAGAGGAGGAAACAAGAGGCTCCGTGGTTGTTTTGAGGTATAGTTACAATACTGGTTGTATGTTTTTTGTGCTGCGAGCATGATAGCCTGCGGCTATCATGCTCGCAGCACAAAAAACATTTGCGAACTGCCGCAGGCAGTGAGGAGCACCAATGGCCATTCAACAATCTGAACCCAGCATGATCACCCCCTATCAAATCCTCGATATCGAGGGCAACTTGGTCGGCAAGATGCCCGATCTGAGCGCGGAGCGTCTGCTCAGCCTCTATCGCGCTATGCGCCTGGGGCGGGCATTTTCAAACAAGATCATCGCCCTGCAACGACAAGGGCGCGCCACTACATTCGGCTCACTGGAGGGTCAGGAGGCAACCACCGTAGGGCTGGCCGCGCCAATGCAACCACAGGACTGGCTCACCACCTCTTATCGTGAACTCGCCTCGTTGTTTGTCAAAGGTGTCCCTCTCAGCACCCTCACCTACGCTTTTCGTGGCTATACGCCCGCCTATCCTCCGGAAACACACTGCTTACCAATCCAGATCGTGATTGGCACGCAGATGTTGCATGCCGTTGGTCTGGCCATGGCCGCTAAAATCTCTGGCGACCCCGTGGTAGCTGTAGGCGTGTGTGGTGATGGCGCGACCTCCGAGGGCGATTTTAACGAAGCATTGAACTTTGCGGGTGTCTTCCAGGCTCCTGTAGTGCTGGTCGTGCAGAACAACGGCTGGGCCATCAGCGTTCCGCGCCACCGTCAAAGCGCGGCACCAACGTTCGCCGCTCGTGGCAGCGGTTTCGGCGTCCCCGCCAGGCTGGTCGATGGCAACGACATTCTCGCAGTCTATGATATCATGCAGCAGGCAATCGAAAACGCCCGCGCAGGACATGGCCCAACGCTGGTAGAAACACTCACCTACCGCATGGGAGCACATACCACCGCCGACGATCCTACACGCTACCGTGACTCGGCAGAGATAGAGGCGTGGCGTGCAAAAGACCCCATCGTCCGCTTTCAACGCTTCCTGATGAAACGCGACCTGCTGGACGCGGAACAGGACCGACAACTCGTCGAGGCAGTCGAGGAAGAGATTAACGAGGCAGTGCGAGAAGCCGAGGCCATGCCGCCACCTGCTCCTGATAGTTTCTTTGACTATATGACAGACGACCTTTCCCCACGCCTGCAAGAGCAGCGTCTTGATCTGCTGCGTTATGCAAATCAGAAAGGACGATAAGCAGATGCAAATGACGATGATAGAGGCACTTAACAACGCACTCGCGCTGGAGTTGGAACGAGACGAGCGCGTTGTGCTATTTGGACAAGATATCGGCCTTAACGGAGGAGTGTTCCGTGTCACCGAGCAGCTGCAGCGCAAGTTCGGCGAACGGCGTGTGTTCGATACGCCGCTCTCAGAATCGGCCGTCATCGGTAGCGCCGTCGGTATGTCTGTTTATGGTTTGCGACCGGTGGCCGAGATCCAATTCGCAGGATTCCTCTTTGTCTGTATGAACCAATTAGTCTCACAGGCGGCGCGTATGCGTTCTCGCAGTGGCGGCGTCTACAGTTGTCCGATGGTGGTGCGTGCACCCTATGGTGGTGGTGTGCGGACGCCGGAGATGCACTCGGATAGTCTCGAAGGGGTATTCTTGCAAACGCCCGGCCTGAAAGTAGTGATCCCCTCGACGCCAGCTGACGCCAAAGGTCTGCTCGCCTCAGCCATTGCCGATCCTGATCCTGTGCTCTTCCTTGAGAACATCAAACTCTACCGCTCATTCCGCCAGGAGACGCCGGAAGATCACTATCTCATCCCACTTGGCAAAGCCAGGACCATGCACGAGGGCACCGATGTCAGCGTCTTTACCTATGGTGCAATGGTGCAGGTCGCACTAGAGGCAGCGAAACAGGCGCAAGGAACCAGCGTTGAGGTCATCGACTTGCGTACCGTCTGGCCTCTCGACGAAGAAGCCATTGTTACCTCCGTCGAGAAAACAGGTCGTGCCATCATTGTGCACGAAGCCCCCCGCGCGGGCGGCATCGGAGCCGAAGTGACCGCGATCATCAACGAACGCTGTCTCTATTCCCTCTTGAAGCCCGTCGGGCGCGTCACCGGCTATGATACCCCCTATCCTGTGCCTGGACAGGAGGATTATTATCTGCCCACCCCTGCGAAGGTGCTGGCAGCAATACAAGGAGTGATGGAGCCTTAATGTAGTGTCATCCCTTGTATCGAGTCGATCATACGGGCGGCTACAAATGGAGGTGTGTTCACTTGCTAGCTATTAAAGACGAACCATTTGATGGTACCTTTCCCTTTGCACCGCATTACCACGACATCGACGGCTTCCAGATGCATTTTGTGGACGAGGGCAACGGCGAACCCATCGTGATGGTGCACGGTGACCCATCATGGGGCTACCTGTATCGCAAGTTTCTCCCGGTTCTTTCACGACGCCATCGTTGCATTGTGCCAGACCACATGGGCATGGGAAAATCAGGCGTACCCCAGGAGCCCTATCCCTATCGACTTGAGCATCACATCGCCAATCTCGAAAACCTCCTGTTGCACTTAGACATACATAACAGCACGTTGGTGCTTCACGACTGGGGTGGACCCGTTGGGTTAGGTTTCGCGACCCGGCATCCAGAACGTATCAAGCGCCTTGTCCTGATGAATACCTGGGCATTCGCGCCCTGGCCGGGAGGTCCTTTTCCTCGACTGTTGGATATGATTCGTTCCGCACGAGGGGAAAAGTTTGTCTTAGAGAAGAATGGCTACCTCGAACCTGCGTTGCTAGGCACAACATTCCACACGGAGAACCTGACACAGCTGGTGATGGATGCTTATCGTGCACCCTTTCCCACGCCAGAATCGCGCCTCGCCATGTTGTGCTGGTCCCGCGACATACCCGTCAGTGAAACAGATCCTTCTTATGCCGAGATGAAGCGTATTGAACAACATTTGCTGCATTTTGCCAATACCCCCATACTCCTGGTGTGGGGAATGAAAGACCCCGTCCTCGCGGAACCCGTTCTGCGCATGTGGCAGCATATCTATCCACACGCAACTACCCATGAGATTGAGGATGCCAGCCACTTTTTGCAAGAAGACGTCCCAGAACGGATCGTGAGCTGGATTGAGGAGTTTTTAGACGCGAACCCGCGCTTTTAGACGCGAATCCGAGGAGTTACGAGTATATGCAAGAATTCAAACTACCTGATCTCGGCGAAGGCATGCACGAAGCGGAGATAGCCCGCTGGCTCGTCAAGCCCGGCGATATCATCAAGCTCGATCAGCCGATGGTCGAGGTAGAGACGGATAAGGCTCTCGTGGAGATTCCCTCGCCGGTCGCCGGACGCATCACGGATATCCGTGTGCAGGCGGGCCAGGTGGCAAAGGTAGGCGAAGTCCTGGTCGTCTTCGAGACGGTGACAGACGCTCGTCGCTCATCTACCAATGATGGCGCTCCCTCTAAAGCCATGGCAAGCAGCCCTGCGGCCAGTCCAGCGACAGTGTCGCCACCTCCTCCATCAGTGCAAGTAGCTTCCCCATCGCCGAAAAGGCGAGCGTTGGCTGCACCTGCCGTACGCAAACTCGCCTTCGAACTAGGCGTTGACCTGGAGCAAGTCACTCCTTCTACCCCCAATGGGCGAGTCACTATCGAGGATGTGCAGGCCTATGTCGCACGCGGTCAAGCACCATCCGCTCCCACAGTCGCGGCAAAAGAGGCACAACCCGCATCAGCCGCCGAAGCGGAAGCTGCACAACCTTCTGTCTCACAACCTGTACTTCCAGAAGAGCGTCAGCCACTGACGGGACTGCGCAAGCGCATCGCCGAGCATATGGAGCATGCCTGGCGCACCATCCCTCACGCGACGGCCTTCGATGAGGTCAATGGCAGCACGCTGATAGTTTTGCGTCAGGCTTTGCAAGCCGTGGCGGAGCAGCGCGGCGTCCACCTCACTTATATGCCGTTGCTTGTCAAGCTCCTGCTGCCGGTGTTAAAGGAGTTCCCCATCTTTAATGCCAGTCTGGACGAGGAGCGGCGCGAGATCATCTACAAACGCTCGTACCATATCGGGCTGGCAACCGCCGCGCCAGAAGGACTGCTCGTGCCAGTGTTGCGTGACGCTGATCGCCTCACCCTGCTGTCCATCGCCAGCGAACTCGAGCGACTCTTTGAAGGTGCGCGTAAGCGCACGCTGCTGCCCCGCGAACTCAGTGGCAGCACGTTTACACTCAATAACATAGGCAGCTTTGGCGGGGGCAGCGGTACCCCTATCATCAATCACCCGGAAGTCGCTATTCTCGCGGTCGGCAGGCTGCAAGAGAAAGCCATCGTGCACCAGGGTGAGATCATAGTGCGACCAATGATGCCACTGGCCCTCTCGTTCGACCATCGTTTGATAGACGGCGCAATGGCAGGCGCGTTCCTCTCACGCTTCAAAGCGCTGGTAGAGAATCCACAGCAGTTGATGCTGGATATGGTGTAGGCATACACGAGCAGGAGGCATGTCATGGTTGTCGGCGATGTCACAACAGCAGTAGATGTTTTGGTACTTGGCGCAGGGCCGGGCGGCTATGTCGCAGCGATTCGTGCAGCACAACTCGGCAAGCACGTAACGCTGATCGACGCTAGACCACCGGGTGGAACCTGCCTGCATCAGGGCTGTATCCCGCTCAAAGCCCTACTCTCCTCGAGCGAGCGTTATCAGCAGACACGCCAGGAAGAACTCGCTGCCATGGGTATCCAGGCCGAAGCTGTCTCCTTTGATTGGAGCAGCATGCAGGCATGGAAGCAGAGTATCGTTGATCGCCTGACTGATGGCGTACGTCGCCTGGTAGCGGGCAATCACATTGAGTTTGTGCATGGCAGCGGCTGGTTCATGAACACCCAGGAAGTGCGCGTAGAGGGTGAACACGGTTCGCATCGCTTCAAATTTGAGCACTGCATTCTCGCTGTCGGGGCCGAGGCGACTCCCGTTCCCCATCTGCCATACGATGGTAAGCAGGTACTGACCCCTGAACAGGCATTGACGCTGCCCACATTGCCAGCAACGTTGAGCGTTGTAGGCAATGATTATATCGCCCTGGAACTGGCAACCCTCTTTGCCCGGCTCGGCGTCAAGGTCAAGCTCTTCTCCCCCACAGAACAGATACTGGCAGGCGTTGACCCCGCGGCATTACGCCTGGTGCAGTCGGGGCTGCGTAAGCTAGGAGTGCAGATAGTGGCGAAGACGACTATCGAGCAAGTAAGTGAACGTCCAGTGGTGATCTCGCAAGGCATCTTTCCCCGCACAGGGGGATTGCACCTGGATGCTGCGGGCATAGAGGTTGCCCCTAACGGAGGTATCGCCGTTGATACGATGCAACGGAGCAGCCTATCGCACATCTACGCTGTGGGAGACTGCACAGGTGGACGCCCACTGGCAAGCATCGCGATCAAGCAGGCAAAAGTAGCTGCCGAGGTGCTCTCTGGTCAGCGTGTGCAATTCGCGCCGCTTGTGACGCCACTGGTTGTTCACACAACACCAGAACTGGCAACCGTTGGTTATTCGGCAGAAGAGGCGACTCGTGCAGGCTACCAGGTCATCTCGGGACGTTTTCCACTGGCAGCAAACGGACGTGCTTTGACCATGGGAACCGATAACGGCGTTGCCCTGGTGGTAGCCAACGCAGATGATGGAGTTCTGCTCGGGGCAACATTGGTTGGCCCACGGGCAGGTGATCTGATAGGGCAAGTAGCCCTTGCCATTGAGATGGGCGCAACGCTGACCGACCTCGACGAGATTCTCTATGCCCATCCCAGTCTCAGCGAAGCGCTGCAAGAAGGAGTCGAGAGCGCGTTAGGGAAGGCGATCCACGTGTTGACGAAGACGTAAGTGTAACTCCCCAGGACTCCTCACCACCTGCGGTGGTTCGCAAGAGGTTTTTGCTGTGGGCATTGCCGCCTGCGGCGGCAATGCCCACAGCAAAAACGACGCGAGCCGCCGCAGGTAGAGTGCCGAGCAATCCTGCCTGGGGGGCAGGTAATGAGAGCACGTGCGGCGAGAGATGAGGCACTTGAGTAGTTACCTTGAAAGACGATTGGTGGCAAGTCGTCTATAGGACAAACTCGTCAGATACGAATCTTCTTCGTGCTATCTTGTCCTGCGAGCAGGTCATACTCAAACACAACCCTGCAACAAACCATTCGTAAGTACAATGACTCTTATCGTACATACACCCATACACAATGGGAGGAACAAAGCATCATGTCTCAGCAGCAAATGAATTTTGAGGAGCCCGGTCGTGGGTATCAAGCGCAAGCACCATACTCCGCCAGCCGTGAAGAAGGCCCTGGATTTGACGATAGCTTCGGCGGGCTGTCTGGGCAGAAACTCGGACAATATAGTTTTGGCAGAACCGCCTCGCCTGGGCAACGCCTGGCATTGGCGATCGTCTCACTCTGTCTGCTTGTGCCCCTGTCGGGCATTGCCCTGGGAATTATGTCAAGTGTGGGACCATTTGGAGTCATTACCGGGCTCATCACCATGGGTCTCATCTGTCTCACGATTATCGCTGTCAACATCGTGTTCAACATCAGACACTAATCATTCAATCCACTCGGGGGACGCGGGCGAGAATTTCTGAAACTACCTCATAGTTGATGGTGCCAAGACGCTGTGCCACCTGCTCAGCACTGAGGGTGGCGGTTCCTTGTCGCCCAATCAAGACCACCTCGTCTCCCATGCGTGCCTGGGGAATGTGGGCTACGTCAACCATGCATTGATCCATGCAGATACGACCAAGTAACGGTGCCTCCTGACCGTGGATCAGCACCGACCCCCAGTTGGCGGGCGCTCGCCGGAAGCCATCGGCATAGCCGACCGGCAGCACTGCGACACGTGTGGGTCGATCCGTCGTATAGGTACAGCCATAGCTGATACACTCACCCGCCGGAATGACTTTGACCTGCGCCACCTGCGTCTTGAATGAGAGCGCGGGCCGAAATCCCTCCGGCAGACGCACCTCCGCTGATGGGTCCATTCCATACAAGGCAATCCCTGGCCGCACCATATCGAAATGTGCCTCTGGCAAACTGAGCGTCGCCGCGCTATTGGCAGCGTGTACAAGCGGTGGCCGAAGATGCTGTGTCTCTAATATCCGCAATACGTCTTGAAAACGTGCCAGTTGCATGCGAGCGTGCGCCAGGTCATGAGCATCAGCCATGGCAAAATGTGTATAGATACCCTCCAACTCAAGGCCAGGCAAAGCAATGATCTCATTGACAAGCGACAAGATTTCATCAATCTGCTCCGCCCGTATACCCAGGCGTCCCATGCCAGTATCAACCTTCACATGCACCTTTACCTCCTGCTCTAGAGCGAGAGCTGCACGCGAAAGTGCACGCGCCGACTCCATCGCGTATAGCGTGACCGTCAGGTTCAAACGCACTGCTTCGCGCATCTGCCAGTGCGGTACGTAGCCAAAGACCAGGATGGGAACGCTGATACCCGTTTTACGTAGTGGCGCGGCCTCACTCACCGTCGCCACTCCCAGCATGCTTGCACCATTGTGCAGCACGGTGCGTGCCACCTTCAGGGCACCATGCCCATAGGCATCCGCCTTGAGGGTTGCCAGCAGGCGTACTCGCGGCCCCACCAGCGCTTTGAGCCGACGAGTGTTGTTGCCGATGGCGCTGAGGTCAATTTCGACCCAGGTGGGACGCTCAGGTCGCATGACCACGATCTGTTTCCAACCCGGAGTCTGCCGCACCAGCTGCTCCTGTGCCTGCTCAGGCTGTGCCAGCAGTAACTCGGTCACCTTCTCCATGCGCATTTCCTGAGAACCTTTGACGAGTATGGCATGCGTGGGCCTGACAGGGGGAACGGGAGACCTGGCAGGGGCAAGCCCTGCCACTACATTTTCTGTATCCTCAGAGGTTTCGATGATTTGTTTCACGGCCCTGGCGGCATCTTCGTGGGTGGAGGTGACGATGACGTGTGCCCGCGGAAGTCCCGCTTGCAATGCCGCCTCAGCTATGAGAGCCGCACGTTCCCCGCGTGTAATGAGATAGTCAGTGCAGTGGGCTGCTTCGCTCCCCACCATGCGATGCGCCTCTTCTTCAAGATAACCCAGGCCGAGCATATCACCCAACACTGCTATACGGTGACCAGTAGGAAGTGCCTTGAGCGTCGCCAGGCCTGCCAGAACCGCCGCAGGTGCCGCATTATGAGTATCGTCAAGTAATACTGCACCATGTATCCCCGGCAAGGGGTTCAGGCGTCCCGGCAGCGGGTTCAGTTTTGCCAATGCTTGCTGCACTTCCTCGTCTCGCAACCCACAGAGCCGTCCAACGGTGTAGGCTGCCAGCATGGTGGAAACGTGGTGCGCTCCCAATAAGTGAGAGGTTAGCCGCAAAGCTGGCCCACGAGTGGTTCCCGGCGGAGGCAACTCGCAGCTTACTCCCTCCCAGGTCACCTGCACATTGCGTGCCAGCGACGGCACAAATGCAACGCCTGTCGCTTGCAACCCGGTTCGCAGGTGAGCAATAAGCGCATCATCCTGATTGAAGACGGCTGTCCCATCTTTTGGAAGGTAGGCAAAAAGATTCCCTAGTTCGGCGGCCAGGCCCTGCATATCGCCGAAATATTGCAGTTGCGTGGGACTGATATTGGTGAGGATGCCAATCTGCGGGTTTGCAATGCGGCACAGATCGCTGATTTCGCCTGGATGGTCGCAACTTAACTCTAACACCGCATATTCATGCTGCTCTTCCAGGCGACCGAGCGAAAGTGGCAGTCCTAGCAGATCGTTATAGTTTTGCCAGCTTCTGAACGTTGCAAAACTGCTGGCGAGCACCGAGGCAACGGCCTCTTTGGTACTGGTCTTACCGGTACTGCCCGTTACAGCGATCACCACGGGATGCCAGCGTTGCAGGATGGCGCGGGCATAGCGCTGCAAGGCGATGCGCGTATCTTCCACTACGACCGTTGCAACCTCCGCCTGCTCCAATGCAGTCTGCATGTCCTCCGAGAGAGAGGATATTACCCGCGCCTCTACTAGCAGCCCGGTCGCGCCTCGGTGTACGGCGTCGAGCAGGTAATCATGTCCATCGCCATATTCACCGCGTACCGCGACGAACATCTCGCCTGGGATCAATTGACGAGTATCATGGCTAAAAGCGTCAAAAAGCTTTTGCTTGCCTGGGTAATGCAAGATGCCGTTGGTTGCGCTGAGCAGGTGATCGAGGTAGATCATGGATTCTGTATTTCATCCTATTCTCCACGATGCACCTATTGTAGTGCTGTCGAGTTCCCTCGTCAATAGGTCAATTGGGGGAAATGACAGGGCTCGCATACCAGGGGCCATACTCGCCAATACTTTGTCCACTCCGGTCAACGGCCTTGAAGGTGCCTTCTATATCTCCACCAATTTTTATGGTTCCATCAAAAAGAATTGTAGTGCTGCCCGAGTAGACCCTGACTGTGAAATGCATTTCTCCAGAAACAGTCACCGTTCCTGTGAAAGGTCCGATCAGGCCAAGTCCTTGAAAGGAGCCATGCATGTGATTCTGGTCTTGCTGAATACCTGTCAGGTACATCGTCGTTTTTGTCTGGGCTACCGATATATCGTTAATTGTACCAGCGTATGATGTAGCCAGAGGCGGATAGAGGGACGGCCCTAAAGAAGTACCGGGTGAAGGAGATGTTCTGGACTTCTGTTGAACAAGGACTGAGGCGATAGAGAGAGTTACATGCGGTGCAGGCCGTGTCGCATATACCGTCACATATACCAAGGAACCAAGTCCTAACACCAGGGGTATCAAGAGAGCAAGCAAGAGAGAGAGTACCCTGGCATGTTTATGAGAAGACACGAGCCGGTGCTTCTTGGGCAAGGGTACAGGTACGCCACCTTGGAGAGCAGGAAGAGGCAGTGTATCTGGTGAGCGTGTTTGGGACGCTTGCTTTTGCTGTTCCACCGAATCGGTATGCATCGCGTGCCAGAACTCTTCAACTGTCGCGAAGCGATCTTTCTTGTGGATGGACATAGCGCATCTAATAGCATGGCTTACTGAGACCGGAATGGCTGGCGTCAAGGCGCTTACCGGCTTGAGCGGATCGTCTCCTTGCTCCAGGGTGACTCGCGAAATGGCATCGATGGGAGTGGCCCCGGTCAACAACGCGTAAAAGGTTGCTCCCAGTCCATAGACATCGGTACAGAGATTCGTTCCGCTTGCTCCCCCATATTGTTCAATCGCCGCATATCCTGGAGAACCGTGACGAAAAGCCAGGGTTGTGGCTTCTGCAAGATACTCCTTAGCGGTTCCAAAATCAACCAGGACAGCTTCACCTCCATCCAGTGGCATGATAATATTCGCAGGTTTCATGTCTCGATGCACAATAGGTGGCTCTTGATGATGCATATAGATTAGTGCATGCACAATCGGGGCCATAATAGTCAGCGCCAGGTCCAAGGAAAAACGTTGCCCTGGTTGCTCTTTGCGCAAGTCTTCGAGATTCTTGCCCTTGATATATTCCATGAGCAGATACACCCGCTTGAGCTTTTTATTCTCGAAGACATGATAGACGCGGGGTAGGGCTTTGTGATCGAGTCGCTTGAGGATCTCGCACTCCAAGAGTAGGCGCTTGCGGTCCTGGCTACTGGGGTCAACCACTTCTTTCAGCGCGAACACGTTTTGCTCGATGCGTCGATCTCTCACCAAATAGACAGCGCCGAAGCCACCCTTGCCGAGGAGGGCTTCTACACGATAGCGCTGGCCGTAGGGGTCTTGCACAGCAGCTCCGGCAGGAAGCGTCATTTGTTCTTGTAGCACATTACACCTCCTGTAGATGAGGAGAAAACACGCTCTAAACGAGGCCTGCTCATACGATGGAGTCAACACTACGCTAAGGACGTATACACGACGAGCCGGAGTGTAGTCTGATGCTCACTAGGAATCCAGTCCCCGGCACAGGTAATTAAATTGAGATAGATGCCTCCTTTATTGCCGAAGATATCCTGCAAAGGTGCGGCCTGCGGCATGTAGAGGGCTATGCGCGTGACCTGGAAATGCAGCGTTTGCCCAGTGCTCGTGATGACCAGCACTGCCGCGCCCACGTACAGGTCGCGCAAGTGCCAAAAGACAGCCGGATATCCGCCCGGACGATCAAGATGGCCGTCAATCACGGCGCTGCCGCGTTCGCCTGGGTGTGGACCGGCGTTGTACCAGCCGACATCGTCCCAAGGACGTTGCATTGGGGTGGCCATGTCCCCATTGGGCAACATGCCCAGCGGCTCCACCTGAGCATTCACCCCGATAGCCGGGATGCGTAAGCGGGTGGGAATGACGACCATCCCTGCTGGTCGTGTTGCCCCCACGGTCGGAACCTCTGCACGCATTGAACTGCTACGCTGAGCAGGCACTGCTGCCTGCTCAGCGGTGGGCGACCAAGCGCAGCCACGTAGGGCAAGAACCAAGACCAGAATGAGAAGGCACCATGCGAGTTGAACTGCACGCATACGCGCCTGCCCGCTAGCGGCCACCGGCTCGACGGCGAATCATCACACGAGCCCCGAGCATGCCCAGGACCAAGGCTCCTGCCAGCCAGGGAAACCATGGGGTGAGTGGCTGTACACCTGGTGCTGGTAGGTGAGGATCGCTGCCGGTGCCAGGCAACCCCGGCAAACCATCCGCTTGCGCGGGCACCAACTCAAGCTTGGGACTCCCATTGACCATGCCAACAGCAAAGATACTCGTCACCATATTCGCTTTGAGCGTTGCTGCCAGCGGAAGAGACGTGTTGACCTGGGTAGCATCTACGGCGAACGTATAGGAAGCTGGAGCAATCGCCAGGTACTTGCTGGCCTGCTGATAGATGATGCCGCTAATCAGGGTATTTCCGCCAGTAGATACACTAATAGGGCCGACGTCAGGAGAAAGATGGTACACACGTACCTTTGCGCTGCCAGGAGTAAGGAGGTTATCGTCGACAAAGACTTCCAGCGATAAGCTCGTTGGTGTCGCTCCGATGGCTGCGACAGTATAGGTAACACCTGGGGAGACCGCTAATGTCTGCGACAGGGCTGCCGCACCAATCCCCTTCCCGACGAGCGCAATCTGCACCTTATGTGGACCTGGTGGGAGGGGAACATAGTCTGTGACCGCACCGAAGGCAAAACTACTCAATAGCTTCGTGCCATCCAGGAAAACATCAGCCGTGCCAACATAAGGGGAGGCATGAATAACACGTACAAATGCAGAACTCTGCGCAGCGGCCGATGGTACCTGTGGGCCGAAAAGCGTGAGAAGGGCAACGAGAGACAAAGCCAGGAACATACGATGTGCTAAGGGTACTTGTGGGCATCTAAACTGCATAAGTATTTCCTCCTTCTGTACAAACACATCTAAAGCGTGATATGTCTGCGGACAGAGATGAAGATGAAAATGATATATTTCGTGCATTAACTGCATTTATAGATCATTTTCATAAGTAATATTTACAAATATCAATATAGAGGATGACCTCTTATAGAGAAGAACGTTGATGTTGAGGATCAGTAACATTGTTCGTAAGTACTGTTCAAGAAAAGAGAACATCTGAACAGTTACTGGGGAGTCCTGAAGAATTACGAGCAATTACGTCTTTTTCATGCTCTCTTAATCATATTTATAGCTGTTATAATGGAAAAGAGCTTCTATAAACTTTTAACATCCCTAACACCTCTCACGCATCTAAGGATGTCTACAAATTCATTTCACTGGGAATAAAGTACTGTTTTATACTATGGAAATTGACAGATATATTTATGAATATCTATACTAGGGTCGGCGGTACCTACGTGTCGAGTTCGTACAGCGCCGTGAGTGTATGAAATAGTTATAGGCATTGCCAGACTTGACAGGTACCCAGGGCTGTTTAGGGAATCATTTGTCATGGTTGTGTTACATTCGTACGTTTCTAGAGAAACGATAGACAATTAGCTATGTATGACGAGAGTGAGGGGTACATGATGATCGAGCATGCCTCCTATGACAAGCTGATCGGGGTCACAACGGGAAACTATCGCCTGGAACAGTTCATAGGGCAGGGCAAATTGGGACCCGTCTTTCTCGCACGTACCAATGGAGCAACAACGACCTGTCTGCTACGCTTCCTGGTTGGGCCGACCAACCCGAATGGCAGGGAGCGTGACGTCTACCTGGAACGCTTTCAGCACCAGGCAAGCCAGATCGCGATCCTGCGACATCCCTATATCCTGCCCCTTCTCGGCTATGGAACCCATCGTGGCATCCCCTACCTGGTGTCACCACATATCGCGATGCGTTCACTGCGGACCCGCCTTGCCAAGAGCGGACCCCTGGATGTCTTCGCTGTTGGTCGCTACCTGGATCAGGTTGCCGCGATGCTGGAATATGCTCACCAGCACGGAGTTCTCCACGGCGACCTCACGGTGGACTGTATTTTCATCCGGCTCGATGGGCAACTCGCAGTGGCAGATGTTGGGGTGATAGATCTGCTTGGACTGAATACGCAGGATGCTCAGCAGGATTGGCTGCGCGAGGGGAGTGAGGTGTACGCCCCAGAGCAGCTCCTGGGTAAGCCAGCCGGTCCCTATACCGATGTATACGCGCTTGGGGCTGTGCTCTACCACCTGCTGACCGGCTCTCCCGTGTTTACCAGCAACACACCCGACGAACTTGCCCAGCAGCATCTCTACGCTTCCATCCCTCCGCTTGCCCAGCGGCGCACCGATCTGCCCGCAGGCCTGTATAGTATCATTGCCCGCGCTCTGGCCAAAGACCCGGCACAGCGTTTCCGCCAACCGGGAGCGCTTGCCAACGCCTACCACCGCATTGTAGACCCCCATAATGGGACGCGCGTCCCCTTTGTTGTCCCCCCATCCCATGAGGTGCAAACCCAGGGGCCACTTGCCCTTGCGGCGGCACTGCCGGACGTGCAGCTCAGCGAACTTGATAGCAGCAACAACGGGTCAGCTGCCGTCGATTGGGATCACAGTGCGCAACGCCCGGCGCTCCGGACACCGTTTCCGTCTCCTTTGCCTCCCAACTCAACAGCCGATCCTTTCAGCCAGCCTGATGGTCCGCGACCGTCATTGCTGCGTCGGCTGCGGCGCAAGCACGTTCGGCGCAACATGTTGATCGCTGTTCTGCTGCTCCTCCTGCTTGTTGCAAGCGGTACGGTCGGGATCACATTCATCACCCAGCAGGGTCGTGCAACGGCGGGTCTGGCAGGACAAGTGATGTTCTTTGACGCCCAGAACGGACCACCAGGGCGTACTGACGCCCTCACGATCGTCGTCCATGGCCTGGATGTCCCGCCCGCTGGCTTCCAGTATGCTGCCTGGCTCATCAACGATCAGAGTGAGGTGGTCATACCATTAGGCACGCTGACGGCGAAGCAGCAGACTTTTTCACAGACCTATGCTGGAGAGAGCACCAATGGACAAGCAGGCACGAACCTGCTCGCCGGGGAGGAGAAGCTTGAGATCACCCTGGAACAAGGCACGGTCAAGTTGCCAGCAGGTAAAGAGATCCTTAGTGGCACATTCCCTCCCATGGCCTTTGCACACATCCAGCATCTGCTTGTCAGTTTTCCCGCGACACCGGGCAAGGTTGGGATGCTGGTGGGAATGCTTGAGCAAACACACTTGCTGAACATTCAGGCAGATGTCTTGCAGAGTCTGGTAGCCAGCGGGAATACCGTCGCGATTGGGTGCGTGGCGCAAAGCATGATCGATCTGATTGAAGGCACGCAGGGCCACCACTACCGGCCACTCGCAGCAATGTGTGCCCGCCAGAATGTGACGGCGACCGCTGATGGCTTTGGCCTGCTGGGCAATGGTTACCTGGCCGGTGCAGCAGAACATGCCACCCTGGCGATCAGTCAGTCTGACGCAACAAGCACAATGCGCTTGCATGCGGGGCTGATGGCGACTGCTCTTTCCAATATCAAAGGATGGGTGACCACGGTCGATCAAGATGCGTTCACGCTGCGTGATAACCCGGTGGACCTGACGAAGGTGCAAGAGATGGCGACGCTTGCCGATCAGGCCTATCACGGTGTGGATACGAATGGTGACGGGCAGATTGATCCGGTCGCAGGCGAAGGGGGTGCCCTGACTGCCTACCAGCAAGGGCAGTTGATGGCCACGTTATCCCTGGCTCCCAGCGCATAGCCGGTTGCCAGGATGTGGTCTCACTGCTCACGGGCAGATTCGCATCGACCTCGCCTCCCACGCTCACGGCCCACAACGTTGCCACTGCAATAGCTAACCACTTCATAGCCCTCATCCCAACGCGAAAGTCTCGTGCACTGCAAGAGAATCAGACGGTTGGCAGGTGGCGCGGAATTTCCCCCCATCTTCCCTGGTGTGTTGCCTAACCAACAGAAGCGCGGCCTTGTGTATTGATTGCCGTGTGATCAGACGGTAGTATTATATGTAGCAGCTGATAGTTAAACAACAGCTGACAAAAACTTTCATCTCTTACGAACTGCCGAGAAAATGAGCGAACCGTGAGTGAATAGTTACAATTTTCATCAATGGTGGACTTCGTACACTAATTATGCCAGTCGTTATCGTCTAAAGTATGTGAGATTACATCAATTTGGTGCACAGTATCAACGGCTCCTACCCATGAGTAAGTATACGCTGAATACCAGAAAGATTTTTTTATGCAAATAGAGACTGCCTATGCTCCAGGGACATCGGCATATCGGTCACGCAACATCATCCGTCCTATCATGGGACTGGCAACGGGGCTGGCAGGCCTGGCCAATATGCTCTCTGTTCTCGTTCCTAGGCCCAACTGGGATATGCTCTTGGGCGCGTGGCCGGTAGATATTCACCACGGCGTACATAAACTCATCGTGGTCGTCGGCTTTTTTTTGCTCATGCTTTCATCCGGATTGCTACGTGGAAAGTATGGGGCCTGGTGTCTTACCGTTCTGCTCTTACTGCTGTCCAGCGTTTTTCATATCCTGATCGGTGGCCAGGTCCTGGGGACCATTCTGACGGGCGTGTTCATCACGCTGCTGGCTGCCTGCTTTCGCTGCTTCCAGGCCAAAAGTGATCCCCCTTCAGTCCGTCGCGGTGCTCTTGCTCTGTTTGTGGGCTTAGGCATCGTCAGCCTGTACACCATTGGCGGGCTTCTCGCCTTGTATACTCAATTTGAGTCAGTGATTGATCGGTTTGGCATCGAAGAAGTTCTTCTCCGGCTGCTTACCAACGCCCATTTGCACATTACACCTGGCACCCAGGCCTTTTTCTTTGGACGCGCACTGCCGGCCCTGTGTCTGAGCGCCGTGCTCTACGCCATCGTGATGATTCTGCGCCCTGTCACAGCGGCGCTCTTCCCCAACGAGCAGCAGCGGCAAGCCGTTGCTGCCCTGACACGCCTCTACGGGAGCAGTTCGATCTCCTACTTTGCTCTGGGCCCAGACAAATTGTACTTCTTCTCTGCGTCCGGCAAGTCGGTCATCAGCTATGTCCTGGAAGGCAATGTCGCTGTGGTCGCGGGCGACCCCATTGGACCGCCAGAGGAGCTCTTGCCGATCATCCAGCAATTTCTGGCCTTCTGCCAGCCGCAGGATTGGAGGGTCGTCTTCTGGCAGGTACGCGATGCTCTGGTTGACCTGTATCGCACTGCTGGACTGCATGTCCTGAAAATTGGTGAGGATGCCATCCTCACCACACGCACGTTTACCCTCGCAGGCAAAGGCATGGCCAATGCGCGCTCAAGCGCCAAACGTGCTGAAAAGGAGGGAGTACGCGCCGTTTTCTGGCATGGGCCAGTGCAGGACACAGAGCAAAGAGCACAGATGGAACAGATTTCACGCGCCTGGCTGACGGGCAAGGGGGATGGGGAGATGGGATTCAGCATGGGGCGCTTGGATGTCCATGGCGACCCTGAGCAGGTCTCTGCCCTAGCAGTTGATCACGCCAATCGGGTGCATGCCTTTGTGACTTTTGTGCCGATTTATGGACGCAACGGGTGGGGACTCGACCTGATGCGCCGCGCTGAAGAGGCCGCCCCCGGTACCATGGAGCGCTTACTGGCAGGCTCTATTGAATACCTGAGAAGGCAAGGGGCTGATATCGTGAGTCTGGGTCTTGCCCCGCTGAGCGATGTCAATACGACGGATCACACCTTTTTGGGGACGAGTCTGGACTTGCTGACCCGCTGTTTTGGCAATCCGGGCAAGAATCGTTCGCTCTTCCACTTTAAGAAGAAATTCCAGCCCTGTTGGGAGAGCCGGTACCTCGCCTATTCCAGCACGCTGTCGCTCCCCAAAGTCGGCTGGGCGCTTTACCGTGCCCACCAACGCGATGCATCGCTGCTGACTACGCTCTCGAGATTGCTGAAAGGGTGGTGGATGGGGCAGAAAGCAGCACGCAGGAGCATGATCAATTCTCCAGGGCATTCAGTGAGTGGGACATGATCTCCTATCTCGCAACAGAGCGGCTATCACTCCTGGAAGGTGTGGCAGGCCCAAATCTATAATGCTCTCCTCTGGCTTCACTGGGGGAATGAGCCATCTGCACTCCTGTTTTTGGGAACTTTTAGAGCAAATGTTCGGGATGACTCATGACACGCCTCAACAGATCATCCTGTTGGTATCTGTATGCGAGGAGCATGCGATTTTCTTGAAGCTGTAGAGTATAGTTTACCAGCTGTATTAGCGCCAGGCAAACCAGCAGAGCGCGGAAGACAAGCGCCATTAGGCAGCCATTTCCATTGCAGCCTGCCCAGGAACATGATCTTCACGCCATGCTTTGTGTTCCCCTACTGTAGCGTCTATATCAACGGAGGCTGGATACATCAGTCCCACAATGGCCTGATAAGCCTCAGCCCAGGCATCGTTGAGGTCTGCTGTCCACCTGTTGCCTAGGAAGTCAGCCAACGTTCTCAATAAGACATTCCCGACCATCCAATAGTGCTCCCATTTCACTCCATATCCTTGATGACGTTTGCCCAGGGTCTGTACTACCGATACAAATTGGTCATGATCAGCTTTCTTGAGTAAGGAGATGACCGTTGCCAGGGCCGCAACGAGGCTTGCCTCTTGCTGCTTCATATCTGCCTCTTTAAACAAATAAACTGTTTGGGGATACGCAGAAAAGAGATGGCTATAGAATGTCTTCGCAAACGCTTCTTTCTGAGGACGGACGAGATCAAAGCTCTCTGCAAGTAGCTCTACTTTTATGCTCATGTTTTCTTCTCCAATGCTGAGTGTGTTTCTCATCGTAAGGTCTTCCAAAACTGATACATATCGATATTCTCCTATATAGTTATTGGGCCTACCTTCTTGACTATAATAACGCCTAAGAGCGGATGGAGTAACTACTCCACATTGGGAAGGCGAATGTTACGACAGGCACACCATTGAAATATATTCATTCCTATTTGCTTTCGCAGCATACCAAGTTCCTTGTTTGAGAAATGTTCAGAGGCAACCAGCACAGTTTTTTGTAACTCGACAACAGAAGCGTCAATGTCCATGTTCAGCTGATTTAATCGCTGTGCGTCATAAGGCAAACCATGGCGTCGTTGCATGTCTAAATCAAGGCGTTCTCGTCCCATCTCATTTAGTGCCTGAATGAGTGCTTTGAGGTGCACAACCATATCATCAAAAACTGGGAACGGTGAAGAGTTGATCACGGAACCAACACTCCTAAACATGAAATAAGGCGAATGATCTTGTATTTCCATCCTAGCACATGTCTAAGCCTTTGTCTATCTTTTACCACCTTTGCTCTACTGTGCAAGAATGGCAGCGATGTGAGTAACAAAAACATATGTTTTGTAACAATAACTACCGAAAAGTACTATTCCGTATTTCTATGCATATTGTGTATACTTGGAGGAGGATGTGTTTACCATTGGCGCCAATCATAGAAGATATGCCAATCGCAGAAGATATGTGGTAGATACAAGCAAAAGTGAGCTGTTAGTTGAGGAAACTTAAGAAAGAGAGGAAGCTTGCTTCATGACTGTACTACACACCACTCTTGCCATTGGCCAACAACAAGCACGTGCTCGCTGGGGGACACACGCAAGCGGTGAAGCGTTCGATCGTAAGAAGTCTTCGTATCTGACCGAACAGGCTCAACAGTTTCTGGCTCAACAGGCGATATGTGTGGTCGCTGGGCTGGACTTGCAAAATGAACTCAGTGGATTACTTGTATTAGGTACACCAGGCTTTGTACAGACACCAGATGAACATACTTGCCTACTACGGCTAGATAAGCATCTAGGAAGCTCTCGTATTTTGCAGAGATTGCTTCAATCCCCTCAGAATGGACAAGTTGGGCAACTGGGTCTTTTCTTCATTTGTCATCCTACCCGAGAGCGACTTTGTGTCCATGGGACGGCTGAACTCCTTCCACATGGCCCAATTGATCAACCCGCTCAATTGCATGAGTCGATTTGGGTGCGTTTACAGGTAGTACAATCCTTCTTCCACTGCTCCAAATATATTAAGACACGCGCTGCTGGTCTTACCCACCCGGGTATAGTATCCTGGGAGCGAATGTGGCAATTGCATCATTTGCATGGTTATAGCCAGCAGCATTTGTCTGAGGCAGTAAGTGCATTTATTTCAGAGCAGGTCCTATGTTTCCTTTGCACTGTAGACCAGGAAGGTCGGTGTGCAGTCAACCACCGAGGTGGCGCTGCGGGTTTCCTGGTCACCTTGCCTCCTGATGCTGCTTCTCCTGGGGGGACGGTGTTACTTCCCGACTACGCGGGTAATGGAGCCTTTGAGGCGATAGGCAATATTTTAGAAACTGGACAGGTGGCACTTGTTATCCCTAACTATGTGGCTCACCTGGCACTGTGTGTCTCTGGCTCGGCACGCATTGTGGAGTTGGGCCAGTTGTCTACAGAGTTGGCGCACAGTTGTAGAGGAGCAGAACGGGTAATAGTCCTATCGGTACAACGTGTAGAGGCACAACATAATGATTGGTCTGCTACCCTTGCCTATGAACGTGCTCGTGCTGAGAGCCTTCAAACTAATGCTGGCAATGCCTGTCATGTCTAGCAAACTAACTTAACCCGATGTGCCAGTCGTGCAGGGCCACACGGTCCCCCAGACCGCGTCCGCAAGGGCAATGCCATTTAAATAAAGAGAATGGCACGCTCAATTCGATGGATTCTAGCTCTGCCATATGAGCGTGGATTGCACTTATTTAAATGGCATTGTCCGCAAGGGCCAATACATTTCAAAGAAGAGACCGTCTCGCTTTGTCATCCTTCGCTGCGCTCAGGATGACAATCCTGCATCGGCTTCGTTTGACTCGCAAAACGTCTTCTTTGAAATGTATTGTCCGCAAGGGCCCGCCCTGTCCGGGGGACAGAGTGCCCCTACCATACTACGAATCGGCTTGTCAGGCTCGTCTATGGTAGGGGGGCTTGCCCCCACTCTGTTTTCCCGGCATATTCGCCTATGTATCGCAATCGCCAACAGAGTCTTGCGGCGGCTCGCGTTTTTTTGCTGCGGGCTGTGCAGCCTGCGCACAGCCCGCAGCAAAAAACCTCCTGCGAACTACCGTAGAGTGCCGATTTATCGAGCACGTGCAGTGAGGAGTCCTGAGGAGTTACGAAAAGGATGTTCATGGGTGCCTCTGATGTAGGCTTAGGCATGGCAAGCTGCGATACCCTACAAAAGTACTATCTCCATATGATGAGTAATATCAAGTCGTGTTGATTATTATATTTTTGCAAGTTACATAAAGTGGCTTGAGAGGGCACTTCCAGGAAGCATTGGTATAGCGATTTAAAGGATTTGATATAAGTAGAAATATAGGCATGATTTGCTATACTAGTATGGTTTATAGACTACCAACCACCGCCCTAAAAAGCTGAAAAAGCGAGTGGTAGCTTTAGACAGTCGTGAAAAGGAAAAAGTGAATAAGGGCGTTGGTACTCGTGTTTGATGATAGTCGGGAGGATACAACATGCATGGTTTGATCTTTGTCACGTGGGAAAAATATTTGGCCGAGCGGTTTGGTAGCTCGCTTCTCACCAAATATCGGGATAGTATAGGGGAAACAGCGGCAACCTCACCTCTCGCCAGCCGTGTGTACGACGACACTACCCTCCTAGCTGGAGTAGGAGCGGCTAGTGAACTCACAGGATTTTCCGCCGATACCCTGTTGTGGGAGTATGGTCGCTATTTTATGATTAATGGGTTGACGAATCACCTCTGCGCCTACCTCCTCACGCAGGTTCATAGTGGACGTGATCTCTTGTTGGCGATGCGCGCGGCACATACCCAAATGCGCCGCACTCCTGATGCAATAACTCCACCGCTCTTTGTTTATGAATCTATTTCTTCTGATCCACGTGAAATGGTGCTCATCTATGATAGCCCACGCAAGTTATGCAGTGTGCTGTGGGGGGCCATCGAAGGAGCGGCAGAACGCTATGGAGAGAGGGTGCGTATAGTTGAGACTTCATGTATGAAGCAGGGAGCACCGATATGTCGTTTCATGCTACGCTTTTCTGCTCCAAGATCGGGGCCACTTACACGTCTAGAAACACCGGAACAGATCGCACTGCGGAAGAGCAAACAGCGGCTCGCCCGTCTCGTGTTGTCGGCATTGCCCGACAACGATGGAGTCACATTGGTAGAAGTACAAGACATGCTGCAACAAAGGCAAGTCAGTCCAGAACAACTCCGTCCTAGCATGGTACTGGAGGCATTGCGTCATCTACAACATGTCGGTTTGGTTGCGAGTACTGCCAATCAACCTGGCGATGACCTTACTCGTCGTCGTTATTGGCGTGCTCCAACTTCAGGGAGATAGGGAATCTGCTTGAGCCCTGGCTGATGAAGTGAACAGAATGCTTCCATGTCAGTGGAGTAGGCCAGCTCGGTTCTCCCTTCCAGAGGGATAGGGGGTTCTCAGCATCCACGACGCAACGGCCGAGTTGCCTGGCTTCGATTCCACTGATCAGAGAGTGCATGTGCTCCCTGCCGATGTCAATCTGGGAGTGCTGGTGCGTGTGCTCAACGGGCAAGGTGTTCCCTTTCGAACCACTCCAGCTTTTCAGACCCTCCGGGTTCCGGCTCTAAGCGTCAGCCAACCTCTTCACGGCGTTCCCTGGCAGGGAACCATTACGACCATCGATGGACAACCCGTGCGGCTCTACAGTAGAGCCTTAACCCAGGACGGGCAGATCTTTGGCATCGTGCAGGTCGCCACCTCGCTCACCCAGGTGCAGGCCACGCTGCACGATGTCCTCTTCGATTTACTCTTTATCACCCCGCTCATCCTGATGCTGGGTGCGCTGGTGAGTTTCTGGTTAACCGGGCGTGCTTTTATGCCTATTCATCGACTCACTCGGACGGCTCGGATCATTAAGGGGGGCGACTTGAACCTCCTTTTGGGTTGATCTGGGCGTCGGTGAGTTGACATTGTTCTCACATGTCCTTAAAATCGAAGCCAACAGTAACTATTCAGGACACCTCACCATCTGCGGCGCTGAGGAGTCAAGAAAAGAAGAGACCTGAATAGTACTAAAAATCAATAAAGGGCTAGGAAATAGTAGGAGTATTTTATGAGTATGACAAGAACAGCAAATAGCATACTGTTCGTTGTGCTGGCTTTAGGCCTGTTCCTTCTCAGCGGATGTGGGGGGAGTAGTGCGCCGCCGAGTACATCATCGCCCCCAACAAGCACGTCATTGACTACATCAACTACACCAGCTACTGTAGCGCCAACAACATCCTCGACTTCAACGCCGACTTCGACACTGGTTGTAAAAGTATCTAGCTCGTGTAGCCTGCCACCTGCGGCACCTTCTCCTGATAGCCAGAATCAAGCTGGTGATATACCAGACAGCCAGGTATTTGTGAGCTATCAATCTTCGCTCGGTGGCTATCAACTTCAGGTGCCGGAGGGCTGGGCACGGACGACTAATGGGGCAGATGCGCGTTTCGTCAGTAAGTTGGATGGGGTGCAGATCTTTATTACAAATGCATCGAATGCACCGACTGCTGACAGCGTGAGCACGAACCAAGCAGTCCTGGCACAACTAGGACATGATGTACGAGATGTGTGTGCACAGAATGCGCAGGTTCACGGCAAACCAGCCGTGCTCATCGTCTATACCTCGAACTCCGATCCCAATCCGGTGACCGGCAAACAGCTACGTCTCGAAAATAACGCCTATCTCTTCTTTCACGCTGGTAAGCTGGCTACCCTCGGCCTCTGGGCTCCGCTGGGTTCTGATAACGTTGATCAGTGGAGGTTCATGTCGGGTAGTTTCAAGTGGGTGTAGTATGCGAATTATCGAAGCCTTTGATCTGTATCGTTTTTACCATATTGGCGAAGAGGAAACGCTGGCATTGCGTGGGGTGAGCCTGCATGTCGAAGCAGGCGAGATCGTCGCCGTCATGGGGCCGTCAGGCAGCGGCAAATCAACGCTGCTGAACTGCCTTGTCGGCCTTGACGAGCCGGATGGTGGGCATGTGAAGCTGATGGGAAAGCGCCTGACACGCCGAACCGAGGCCGAACGCGCAGCTATGCGTGCTGCCCAGATCGGTATCTTGCTCCAGTCGCGCAACCTGTTCGAGCACCTTTCCGTCAACGATAACGTGTGTCTACAGATGCGGCTGGCACGCAAGTTCAACAAGCAGCGACTGAGCAAGCTCATCAACCAGGTTGGCCTGCATGATCGTCGCTATGCGCTGCCTTCCCAACTTTCGGGTGGAGAGGCGGCACGTGCTGCTTTGGCGGTTGCGTTATCCACCGAGCCAAAGGTGTTAGTGGCCGACGAGCCAACCGGCGAGGTTGATGCAGAAACTGAAAAGCAGATCCTGGATCTCCTGGAGACCCGCCGTAGAGATGGCGGTGCGACACTGATTGCCACACATAGCGATGCACTGGTAGCGCATGCAGACCGCATCGTGCGCTTGCTGGATGGGAGGGTCGTCAATGGCTGAAGTGCTTGCCTACATACAAAATGGTGGACGCACCTATCGACGTAGCAACACGCCGGTGGTGGCACTCGTCTCTGCTACCTGTGCGATTATGCCCGGTGACCGCATAGCCCTGGTGGGGCCTTCTGGCAGCGGGAAGTCCACTCTGCTGCACCTGCTGGGGGGGCTCGACACGCCTACATCTGGCATTCTCACCTGGCCGGCACTCGGAGCAAGAGAAACGCTGCGACCAGGGAAAATCGGGTTCGTGTTTCAAACGCAGAGTTTGCTTGCTCCAATGACGGTTATAGAAAACGTGGAAATACCTCTACTGCTTGGGCAGGTGAGTGCAGAAAAGGCGCGGGCCACTGCTCTTGATATGCTCGAACGCATAGGGTTGGAATCGCTCGCAGAGAAGTTGCCTGAAGAACTCTCCGGTGGGCAGGCACAACGTGTGGCAGTGGCACGAGCCCTCGCCTGCCGGCCAAAGCTCATTCTGGCAGATGAACCTACAGGTCAGCTTGATCATCCGACCGCACAGCATCTGTTCGATGTGCTGCTTGCCGCTCTTGAAGGTACGGACACTGCACTGCTCGTTGCGACGCACGACATGACAGTAGCAGAACGCATGCACACAGTATGGCGCATGCAACACGGTACCCTGGAGGTACATGCTTGATGCTCATAATGCTCTGGCTGAAAGGCTTACTCGCTCATCGCACCGGTCGTTTGCTGGGGACGATCGTGGGTGTCGCGGTCACTGTTGCGCTGTTGACGTCGATTGGAGCTTTTATTGCTGCAAGTAGCGCGTCGATGACGCAACGGGCGATCGCAGATGTGCCGGTAGATTGGCAAGTCCAACTTGTTCCCGGCACTGATGTCAGCGCGGTCACCAGCGCAATCGGCAAGTCCACTGCGTATACGGCACTAGAGGAAGTGAGCTATGCCAACACCGGTGGTTTCAGCGCCAGCACGGATGGTACGGTGCAGACAACAGGCCCTGGCAAGGTTTTGGGAGTCAGCGCGCTCTACCGGCAGACCTTTCCGACTGAGATCCGTTCACTGATTGGATCGCCGGACGGTGTACTCGTGGCTCAGCAGACAGCCGCAAATCTGCATGTGACAGTCGGTGATACTGTGACCATCCTGCGTGTGGGCCTGCCACCTGTGAAGGTGAAAGTCGATGGCGTTGTCGACCTGCCTAATGCCGATTCGCTCTTCCAGGCCGTCGGTGTCCCGGCGGGCGCAGCCCCACAAGCACCACCGGACAATGTATTGATACTTCCCAGTGACCGCTGGCACCAGCTCTTCGACCACCAGGCGAGCGTGCGTCCCGATTCGGTGCGCATGCAACTCCACGTCAGGATCGCCCATACACTGCCTGCCGACCCCAACGCTGCCTTCATTTATGTGCAGCGGCTGGCACGTAACCTCGAGGCGCGCATTGCTGGTAGTGGTATTGTTGGGGACAATCTGGCGGCGCGTCTAGATGGAGTACGCCAGGACGCACTCTATGCACTTGTGCTTTTCTTGTTCCTGGGGCTGCCGGGTGCTCTCCTGGCAATCCTACTCACGCTGGCGGTTGCAGCTTCGGGTACGGAGCGCCGCCGACAGGAGCAAGCGCTGCTACGCACTCGGGGGGCTTCTACTGCGCAGATCCTGCGCCTGGAGGCTGTGGAAGCGTTGATCGTAGGTATTGGCGGCGTGGTGCTGGGCATCGTACTGGCTGCAATAGCTGCGGGGGCAATGAATATAAAAATAGGTCCGCCCGTTGGAGTGCTGCTGGATACGACGACGATCCTCTGGACGGCCAGCGCAGCGCTGGCCGGTCTTCTCCTGGCAGTCGTCGCTGTGCTCTATCCTGCCTGGGTACAAGCACGCCATTCTACAGTGATGGCCGCACGAGCCGTGGTAGGCCGGGGACATCAGCCTCTTTGGCAGCGCATCTATCTCGATGTGATTATTTTAGTTGCCTCCGCTATCGTGTTCTGGCGGACAGCCAGTACTGGCTACCAGGTGGTGTTGGCTCCAGAAGGCATACCGGCAACATCGGTGGCCTACGATACATTTCTCGCTCCGTTCTGCCTCTGGATTGGCATGGCTTTGCTGTCGATGCGCCTCTGGGGATGGGGGCTCGAGCGAGGTCGTCGTGTATTGGGCGGTATGCTCCGTCCCATTGCGCGAAAACTTTCCGGTGTGGTTGCCGCATCACTGGGTCGGCAGTATAGGCGAGTGGCCCAGGGGATGGTGCTGGTAGCACTGGCATTTTCCTTTGCGGTATCCACCGCT
>Ga0137361_10000009_pt1 | contig 68692 bp, 52 predicted proteins | sample Mad1_80_16metaG_FD_104923 | JGI IMG/M metagenome (GOLD analysis project Ga0137361, IMG submission 104923) | Vadose zone soil microbial communities from Angelo Coast Range Reserve, California, USA - Mad1_80_16 metaG | ecosystem: Environmental > Terrestrial > Soil > Vadose zone | place: USA... | reverse complement strand
TCCGGTGGTTATACCGCGAGGGTCACACCCGTTCCCATCCCGAACACGGAAGTTAAGCCTCGCCGGGCCGATGATACTGCACGGGCAACTGTGTGGGAACGTAGGTCACCGCCGGGATTAAATGGAAAAGGCCGGTCCCAGTTTAAGGGGGGATCGGCCTTTTGTTTGTCCGCCGTTTCCGTGCGGGCGAACCGCCCTTTTCTTGGCCTAATGGCCAGTAGAGCACAGTCGAAAGAGTACTATTGACCTCCGCCATCCCGAGGATTATCGTTAATGCCTACGCCCCGGGCCCGATAAATCACCCACGGTGAGGTTCCTAATGTCTATCAGTATCGCCACCAACCCCGCAGCGAGCGCTTTACAAGAACGATGGGAAAGGCTTCGAAGCCATAAACGAACCATCTCCCGAGTGAAGTTACTTGTGGAATGGGAACAAGGCGGAGCGCCTGAACGCGCCAACGCCGTTACCGTAGACGTAAGCCACTCCGGCTGCATGGCCGTGGTGGGAGCGGATCTGCCGCTGCACAAGCGTGTGCGCCTGATTCATCCAGGAACTGGCCGCAAGGCTGACGCCGAGGTTGTCTGGCGCAGCCATGAAGCCTGGGATGCTGGATTCGAATTGGTGAAGCCGGATGCTTCGTTCTGGGGTCTGAAATAGCTCGGAGCGCCCATCGGGCGCGAGTCTAGTTAGGCCACTTCTCCTTCGGCAGACTTTTCTGAATCGTTTCAAGATTCTGGAAGCCGTCTTTAATGACGGTCTGCTTGACGTTATCCTTCGTAACCGCGACAGGGCTCAAGAGTATTGCAGGGATCGTTTTGTTCCCGATCGATATGTCCGTCGTAGTCTTGACGCTATCTCCCTTGGCCCAGGCCACCGCCGCCTCGGCGGCTTGCTTTGCCTGTGAACCAAGCGGTTTGTACACCGTCATGGTCTGAGTGCCATCGAGTATGCGAATAATAGCCGCCAAGTCCGCGTCCTGACCCGACACCAGGACTTTTCCAGACAGTTTGTGGTCTTCGAGCGCCTGGATCGCGCCTCCGGCTGTCCCGTCATTCGAAGCGACCACGGCAACGATGTTTCCCTTGGTTGCATCAATGGCTGCGGACATGTGCGCGTAAGCCTCCGATGGGTCCCAGTCCCTGGTCCACGTGTCCGAGACAATCTTGACGTCGCCGCGATCCACCATCGGCTTCAGGACTCCCATTTGCGCGTCGTGCAGAATCTTGGCGTTGATATCCGAAGGAGAGCCGCCGATCAAGACGTAGTTTCCTTTCGGCGCCCGCTGAGAGAGAAAATAGGCTTGTAAGTAGCCGACTGCCGAAGCATCCACTCCAATAAAGAATGTGACGTCCGCGTTGCGGACCAGCCGTTCGTAACAAAGCAACGGCACTTGCTTGGCCTTCGCGGCGGTGACGATGCGCACGGCCTTATCCGCATCGTGAGGCACAAGAACCAGGACCTTGACACCGGAATCCAGCAGCTTCTGGGCTTGCCGCAACTGTAACTCATCGTCGCCTTCGGCCGTTTCTACGAGGACGTTCGCGCCCAACTCCGCGGCGCGTTTCTGGAATCTGTCGAGATCCGTCTGCCAGCGTTCGACTTTCAACGAGTCCATCAGAAAGCCAATCTTTACACTGTTCGCGGGGTGAGCCTTTTGCTGTCCACTAAGAAAAGAGCCGGGGATTGCCAGCGCCACCGCGAGCACGGCGCACACTCGTCTTACCTGATGAAGAGTTGACATCGGAAGACCTCCGCAGATGTTGAAGGAAAAGTAGCACCCTAGTGTTTGGGGCACAACAGTATTGCTGCAGACGGAATGCAAACAGTTACGCTCCGTGCCGCAGTGCAGCGCCGTGGAGAAACACCCCGCGAGTCCGGGCCATTCTTCAGGCCGAAAACCGCCAGCACCCTTATTCCGGGTTCCCTCTTTCAGTTTCCGAGAGGTCTGAGGGGTGCTCGGACAGAAGTACTGGGGTCGTCCGCAGTCTTGGATTCCTTCGGTGCAGATATGCTCTGCTTTTCGTTCACCGTGAAAAGCATATAATTGGTGAAAGTATTCCTCCGCCGTATACGCCGTCCCCGCAAATCAAAGTAGATGTTGGCACTGGCAGGCAGCCACATGTTTTCCTTCTGGCTGTGAAAAGTGACCGGGCCGAATTCGATATCCATGTGCTCCGCGAGAAGCTTGATCTCCGGCATGGCAGACTGCAAATCAGTCTCCATCCGCACCACTTGATGGGTATTCTCCTGGATCCACGCCCGGCCCTTGAACGCAATGGGGGTCAACGGACCATCGACTGCGGCCCGGTAACCTCTCAGACGGCTTGGCTTTTTGGGCTTTTGAGAAAAGTGAATTTGCCAGGCCCGGCTGTCTTTCCATTGTCCCAATCCTTCGCAGCGCATGTCATAGTCGTCGCGGTAGTAGGGATGAAAAACCAGCACTGCCGCAGGAAGACCTGTCGTGGCGATCGCGTCTGGAAACACGCCCAAGTCGGTAGTCCCGTTCCGGTACTCCTCGACGCTGAGATAGCCTGGGCTCACTTCCGAAATGGAAACTACATAATTGAAGGAGCGCTTCTCTTCGTGGGTTGCGAGTCCCCACTGATTCACTACCTGGTGATGGAGATGTTCAGTGGCGGTGATACGGTCAACGCTCTTCATAAACTCGCGAACGTGATCTGCAGCGCCGTCGAGAATCTCCCGCAACGGGCAGGCAATACCGGGTTCGACTGCCGGCAGGAATTCATCGACGTTCGCGGGAATCCATTTGGGTAGTTCCGGTTTCAAAAGAGGCAGCTCGGGAAGGTCTGCCGTTTCCGTCAAACCGATCTGGTTACTCTCGGGTGCGGCGGATGAGGGCGGCGCCGGGACGCTCAGTTTTTGAAGCAGCTTGTTCGCGATCGCTGCCTGCTCCTGGGGGGGGCTGCCATCCAGAAATACGCGCAAAACCTCCATCGCAGATGCAGTTTGATTTTGCCCCATCAGCGATTCTGCCAGCGGCAGCCGTGCGCCATTGGCAAGATTCTTGCCTAATTCGAGGCTGCGTTCCGCGTGGCTTACCGCCTCCGTAAAATTGGCCTGGCGAAAACAAACAATGGCTAGCAACTCATGAGCGCGCCACGAATTCGCATCAACTTGAAGGGCGCGCTCCAGGTAGCCCTTGGCTGCGGCGTAATCCCCTTTGCGCGCCATGATCGTTGCCAGCGCCTGCAGGGTCAGTCCATGCCTGGGATCAAGGGATAAAGTCTTTTCCCAGCTCGATTGTGCGGCGGCCAGCTTCCCCTGTCGATCCGCCAGCAAACCCCGGATGTAATTCACCTCAGGATTTCCTGGCGCCAGACGGTACGCCTCGTCAACATGTCTCTGCGCTTCCTCTAGCCGGTTCGCTTGCAGCGCCCCGACGGCTTTGCCGAGTTCCTTCTGCAACTTCGGCGAGAGTGCCGGAGGACCCTGTGGCGCGGAGACCGTGGATGAACTCGAATCTCGTTTCAGCGCGATGTATGCCTGCTCGCCCTCACTCCCATGGGTCAGGTTCACTCGCTCGGTGGCCGTCAAATATCCCGGAGCGGAAACGACGAGGGTGTACTCCCCAGGACCCAGCCCGTCAAAAATTGTCTGGCCGCCCATTGCCGTTCCCGTAGAGAAGACCGGACCGTCCAGATGCTGCAGAGTCACGGTCGCAAGGCCGCTGAAGGTTGCCCCGCCCTCGTCGCGAACCGTTACGATCAGCCGCGTGACGGCAGATGGCCCTCCTGCGGACTGTCCCTGTGCAGCCGTTCTTGGGGTAGCTTTGCTTCCCTGGGCAGGAAACAACAGAAGCACAATGAGGAATGTGAAGAGTGACATCGGAATGCGTCGGAGAGTGGGCACAATATCCCCATTTGCGCAGGGCCGTTCTAAACACTTTGCAGCTGGACCTGGTCCCTGCCGTCTAGGTGTGGACCACTCGTTGCCGCGAGTGTCTTATAGAGGAGAGACGAGGTCAAGGCCAAAGAAAAGCGAATGGTACAGTGGCCTGCGCTTGGAGCGCAAAGTTGCGCCGGCGGCAATGATCGAGACGTGGATTCGTTGATTCCTTGGGCATACTCGACCGAAGAGGAGTCCAGGGATCACCGCTTGGCAGCGATTAACTGGTCGAGACGCGGAGAAATTCGCGAGCTGAGATCGGCCACCCACAAGGCCGCGACGACTCCCGTGAAAACGTCCATGGTGTAATGCGCGCGCAGGATCAAAACAGTGGCTACCTCGAACAAGACAAGCAGGACCGCCGCGGCCGTAATCCAATTCCTGCGCAGCCGGGATAGCTCTATGGCCCCGAAAACCGCGATTGCGGTATGCCCGGAAAAGAAAAAATCGTTTGCGACATGGTAAGTCACCAGGAGCGAAGGAAAACCCGGATAGTGCCAGATCATGTTGGACGGCGGAGGCAACGCGCAGAGCGCCTGCATCAATTGGCGCAGAGTCATCAGCAGGAATAATCCAAGAAATGGACGAACGCTTCCTCCAAAAAGCCAGCGTCCCAGCAAAAAGAGTCCCAGCGCGTCGATCAAACCGGAGCTTACGATCAGCAGCGCATCAGCGGCCCCGGAATTTGTGGAAAAATAAGAGTTGAGTCCGGCGGTCAGGTTATGGAGCGCATCGCCGATTCCCCCTGCAGGAGCGGTTCTCGCGCCGATGAGTGACTGTGTCCAGAACCACAGCACCAGGACAATTCCGGTAATCAATAGGCGCAAGAGCAAACTGCGCCGGTGGTTGGAGTATTCGTCCTGCGTCATAGCGCGCTCTTTATCGCCAAGCAAAGTTCAGCTATTCGTGGAGTGCGCGTTCGATCATCTCCAGCGCCAGGCCGCGCGCTTTGCGCAGATCCAGCTTCCCAGTGCCGAGATAAGGGAGATTCTCTACGCGCACGAACTGGTCCTTGCGCGGCCGCCATAACGCGGGCAAGTCGCTCTTTCCCAATTTCTCAAGGCATTCTTCCAGCTTGGTCTCATCCAGCGTGTGCAGCACCACCAGGCGCTCGCCCTTCTTCTCATCAGGCACGGCAGTGACTACAAAAATCTGTTCCGTAGCGCCCGCCAGTTCTTGCAGGAGATCCTCGACCTTGATGTGCGGCACCATTTCGCCGCCAATTTTGCTGAAGCGGCTCAAGCGGTCGGTGATGCGAATGAAACCATCCTCGTCCATCCTCGCGACATCTCCCGTGTTGTACCAGCCGTCCTGGAGAACCTCGGCGGTTTTCTCCGGCTTGTTGAGGTAACCGCGCATGATATTCGGACCTCGCACCAGCAGCAGCCCCGGCTCATCCACGCCCACGGGCTGCAAGGTTTCCGCGTCCACAATTTTCACGGTGATCCCCGGCAGCGGATGGCCGATGCTTCCGCGCTTCGCCCCAACCTGCCGGAACGATGCCGCCCGGAAATCGATGGTATTCACGGTGACCGCCGGAGAACACTCCGTGCAGCCGTAGCCTTCGTGTGGACGGATTCCAAAATGATCTTCGAAGGCTTGCGAAATACGGTCAGGCAGTTTTTCCGCGCCGGCCATCACGAACCGCAGGCTTCCGAAATCTTCCGCCGTGCAGCGGCGCGTGTAGGCATTCAGGAACGTCGGCGTCGCCAGAAGCATGGTGACCGCGTATTTGTTGACAAGCGCCCCAATGACGCGCGAGTCCAGCGGATTCGGATGAAAGACGACGCCGATACCGGTGGCCGCGGGCAGGCAAAGCGTGCCCGTAAAACCGAACGAGTGAAAGAACGGAAGGATCCCCATGATGCGGTCATCCGCGTGCAGCATGAAAACCTGGTTCAGTTGCGCCACGTTTGAGGCAATGTTGTAGTGCGTGAGGATGACGCCTTTGGGATCGCCGGTCGAGCCGCTGGAAAAAATAATCGTGGCGATGTCATCCAGCGTCGTAGGGCCATCGCAACCGGCAAATTTTGCCAGAGTTTTTGCCGGCAACAGGCTGGCAGCCAGCGCCGCAGCGGCGCGTTCTCCGAAGCCGGGGGACTTGGCGACGTCCTCGATGAAAATTGTTTCGCCCGGAGGCTGAATCTTGACCTTCTCCAGAAAAACCCTCGCCGTGACGACCGTTTTCAGGTTGCACTGTTGCGCACACGACGCCAGCGTTTCATTCGAAACCGTGTAGTTCAGGTTGACGGGCACTTTGCCCATCAACATGGCGGCGAAATTCACAAGCGCGCCGGGAACCGATGGTGGCAATAGAATGCCCACCATTTCCTGTCCCTGCCAATGCTTTCGCAATCTCCGCGCAAGTACCACAGCTCCCACCAGCGCCGCAAACCAGCTCAGTTTCGGCCTTTGCCCGTCGGCCATCGCGAAACGGAAGGGGTGCCTGCGCGCCGAGTAGACCAATGACTCCGGCAGCGTGTGCATGCGCTTCTTGCGGCGCGCGAACGCTTCCGCGCCCAGGTCCTGTACTGCGCGACGGACTTCCTGCGCCGTGGCCGTCGGCGGCATCGGCTTCCCAAAACTGACTCGCACGGGATAGGGAATTTGCCGCGGGAATTTCCACAGGAATCGCCCCCCCGCAAAACTGAAAATCGAGCCCCACACGCCGTCCAGATTCACCGGAATGATGGGAACGTCTACGCCTTTCATGATGCGTTCCATGCCGCGGCGGAATGGCAGCATCTGCCCGATGCGCGTCATCTGGCCTTCCGGGAAGATGCAAACGATTTCGCCATTCTTCAGCGCGTCAGTGGCCAGCCGCAAGGAATGAATCATTTCGCGCGGACCCTGGTCCGACGCGATGGGGATCACGCCCATGATCTTTGCGAATGGTTTTACGAGCGGGTGCTCATAAGAGCCTCTAAACATCAAGAACCGGATAGGACGATCGATCGACGCGATAAGCAGCACGGCGTCAGCCATAGAAACGTGATTAGGGGTCAGCAACGCTCCGCCACGCGCCGGCACGTTTTCGCGCCCCTTAACGTCCAGCCGATACAGCGTGTGCGTGGCAATCCAAAGCATCAGCCGCAGCAAGGAATCCGGCAACAGCCACAGCACATACCCTGTCGCCCCCAGGGTCGCAATCGCAGACCAGAAGAAAATTCCGCCCGGGCTGAGATGGGCAAAGTGTGTGGCAGCGTAATACACGCCGGACGCGGCGCCGATGCCCACAAAAGAAAGCCAATTCGCCGTACCAATAACGACTCCCTTCTTGTCTTCCTCGGGCTGGTGCTGGATCAGCGCGCTGATGGGCACAATGAAAAACCCTCCGAAGAAGCCCAACGCCGCAAGCAGCAACAACACGCTTCGGAACGATAAATCCGGAATCGCCAGGCAGAGTCCCAGGACCGTCATGCCCATCGAGCCTAGAGGAATTAGTCCATACTCGATTTTTCCCCCCGAGAGATATCCCGCCGCAAAACTGCCCAGTCCGATGCCAATGGCGATCGCCGCTTGCAGAAAACCGCCTTCTGTCGAGCGGATGTGCAACACGTCTTGCCCATAGATAAAAATGTTGAATTGCAGCAGCCCGGCAACAAAAAAGAAATAGGTGTTGCCGAGCACCGCCAGCCACAGCACGCGGTCGCGACGAATCAGCTTCATGGGCGACCAGACATCGATCAGCGAAGTGAGATGAAATTTCTTCGCAGGGTCCGCAGCGGGTACCCGGCCGATGCCAAAGCTCCACGCCAAACCGACAATCGTAAAGCCAAGCAGCAGCGCCCCTGAATAAACTTCGCGGCCATCGAACGCTTCGGCGAGAAAAGAACCGCTCACGCTCCCGATGATGATGGCGATGAAAGTCCCAAGTTCGAGGATTCCATTGCCCCAGGAAAGCCTCTCCTGCGGGAGTAGCTCCGGCAGCAATCCGTATTTGGACGGCCCAAAGAACGCTCCCTGCGTGCACACCAGAAAGATCGCCGCCAGCGCTAATTTCAGATTGGGTCCCAGGAGCGCCGCCGTCGCGAACAGCATGACGCCCACTTCAAACACTTTTGTCCAGATGGTCACGGCGCGCTTGCTGAATCGGTCCGCCAGATACCCACCCATGAGCGAGAAAAGAATGAAGGGGGCGGCGAACAGTACGCCAACGAGCAGTTCCATCTGATCGCGCTGCGCCTTGTCTTTTTCGACCGCAAGAATCAGGTATATGACCAGAAATTTCAGGGCATTTTCGTTGAAAGCACCCTGGAACTGCGTGGCAATCAGGCTCCAGAAGCCGAGCCGCCACTTTTTTTCAGGCACAGGCATGAAAGTGTTTTCGTCGGCCGCCATGCACGCTCACCAAGGGTTGCGATTAGAACGCAGGAAATGCCATTAGTCTAGCAATCCTGGACCGTCAGGAGCGCCGCGCCTCGGCCTCGTGTGCCGAAAATGGGACGCTCACACGCCGACGCGGCCCGTTCCAATTCGCGATACGATAGCCGACGCCATAAGGGGTGCGGAATGAGCGCGGAGCGTGGAACTCAAACGGTTTTGATTACCGGTGCAACGGATGGATTAGGCAAAGCCGCCGCTCTATTGCTCGCCGAGCGAGGCTATCGCGTTTTTGCGGCAGGGCGCTCGGCGGCTAGGCGTGCGCAACTAGACGCCTTGGCGAAAGAAAAAACTTTACCACTCGAAACTCTGGAAATGGACGTGTGCGACGATCGCTCGGTGCAAACGGCCGTCGCTTCCGTTTATCAAAAGGTCGGCGCGATCGACGTGCTGATCAACAATGCGGGATTTGTCCAGGTCGGTGCTGTCGAGGATCTGCGCTTGGAGGACTGGCGGCGGCAATTCGAGGCGAATTTTTTCGGTGTGATTCGCGTAACCCAGGCCGTTCTTCCCCGGATGCGTGAGCGCCGGAAAGGCCGCATCTTGATGATGAGCTCGGTCTCCGGCTTCGTTACGCCGCCAACGCAAGGCGCCTACAGCGCCTCAAAACACGCCGTCGAAGCGCTAAGCAACGCCTTGCGGTGCGAACTCTATCCTTTCGGCATTCACACCATTCTCATCCAGCCGGGCTACATCATGACCAGCATTCAAAGTACGGCCATGGACCTGGCGCAGCCATACCAGGAGAAATTCAAGAACGGACCCTACGCCGGTATCTATGCTTCTTATTTGGGAAACGCCACGAGCACTCGGGCACAATCCAAAACCACGCCCGAAGACTGCGCGCGCGTCATGGCGAAAGCGATTGAAGCTCCGCGGCCGAAAGCCCGTTACGGCGTGACCCCGCTCGCGACTTTCGCGAAATGTGCCAAGTGGCTGCTTTCCGACAGCGCGGCCGATCGTATGATTCGCCGAAGATACGGAATCACGCGCGGACGTTAGCCGCCCAGGCGCTCAGGGATTCGAAATCTGGAAGGAGAGGCTGTTCTCCCGCTGCTCCTGCCACGTCTTGGACCACGCCTCATGCACCGGGCTCTCGGCGTAATCAGCGGCCGCCTCGGCGCTCGTGAATTCGATGGCGTAGACGCCGCTGAAGTCCTTGATCTGGTTGCGCGAGGTTTTCAGCCACACGTTCTTGATGCCCGGGATTTTTCCAGCCATGTCCTTGATGCCGTTGATCGCTTTTTCCCGGTCGTAATTCGATACATTGTCTTTGAATTTGTATACCACCACGTGCAGCACGGTTTTCGGCTGCCCGAAGCGGTTCTGCATCGGCGCGCTGCGCGCCTGCAACGTCCCCGCCGCGATTCCCGCAGCGAATATCACTGCGCCCACAACAACCTGCGCGGCGCGTTTCATGGCTGAAGTCATCTATTCCTCCGCTAGTCGAACCCTGCCAGTTTATGGAAGGCATGCAGGGTGAAGCAAATCGCGCACCAAGCTGCGCGGTCGCTCGCCCAAAATGGTTTGACGGAAGAGCGCCAAGGCCGTTACGCTCCAAAGGCGAGATTCATCGAGGGCGGAATGGATTGGTCAAGCGGAGAATCACAAGAGCAGCAGGGGGAGACCGGCGCGTTACCTCCGTTTCCACGCATCTGGGTAGGATATCTTTTGGGCCTCGCCACGCTGATCGCGGAAATGATCGCTGTCACCCGGCATCCGGAGCTGGCCAAGGAACCGCTGCTCATCCCTCCTTTGTATCTGTTTCTCGCCAATTTCATCAGCCTGGTCTATTGGCTCGTTTGCGTCTATGAGTATCATGTCGTGCTCGCGCGGATAACGGGCGGCGCGTATCCCATTAAGCCCTTGCGCGCGGCGTGGTTTCATCTGATTCCCATCTACGGTTTGTACTGGGTTTTCAAGTGGCCGCGGGAAATGGCGCGATTCGTGAACAGCCGTCTGGCATCGCCGCTGATGAGACACGATCGAACAGGGTTGGCCATGCTTATGGCCTTTGTTGTTTTTCTCTTGCTGGACCGCGGGGTTGGCATGATTCTGCTGTTTTGGGCGGCCTCCCATCTGTCGCGATGCCTTCGCTTTGCGCTGGTGGCGCGGCCGGCGTCGCCAGAGGGCCCGCTGCCTTTTTCGTGAACAGTCGCTCTGAGGAGAATAGATGCAAAGAGGAACACGCTGGATCTTGTCTTTTTGTCTGCTCGCAATTTGCTCGACGCCGGGCCGAACCCAGGTTCCGGATCAAACGAAGCAATTGGCGCGCGACATTTTCAAGCAGCTAATCGAAATCAACACCACCGATTCCGTTGGCAATGTAACGACTGCTGCCGAAGCCATGGCCAAACGTCTGCGCGATGGAGGCTTCGCCGAAGGCGACATCCAAATAGCCGGTCCCCACGAACGCAAAAAAAATCTTGTCGCCCGTTTTCGGGGAACTGGAAAACGCAAGCCCATCCTTTTCATTGGGCACTTGGACGTTGTCGAAGCGCTGCGCTCGGACTGGACCACCGATCCCTTCGAATTCATCGAGAAGGACGGCTACTTCTACGGCCGTGGCACGGAGGACATGAAGGAAGGCGATGCCATCCTGGTCACTAATTTTATCCGCTTGAAAAAAGAAGGGTATCTTCCGGACCGCGATCTGATTCTTGCATTGACCGCCGACGAAGAAGGCGGTTCTTCCAACGGTGTGGATTGGCTGCTCCGCGAGCATCGCGACTGGATTGCGGCGGAATACTGCGTCAATCTCGACGGCGGCGAATTCGAAAAGGACAAGGACAAACGTCTGCTTGCAGGAATCCAGGCCAGCGAAAAAGTCTACGTGGATTTCAAATTCGAATCGCTGAATCCCGGCGGCCATAGCTCCGTCCCCAGCCCGGACAACGCCATCTATCACTTGGCTGGCGCGTTGGCCCGCCTGCAGTCCTTTTCGTTCCCCCTGGAAATCAACGAAATCATCCGCAGCTATTTCGAGCGGAACGCCGCCATGGAGAGCGGGCAGCTCGCCGCAGACATGAAAGCCGTCGGCAAGCAGCCGCCCGATCCGGCGGCGATGCAGCGGCTCTCGGGTGAGCCTTATTACAATTCGCTCTTGCACACCACGTGCGTTGCCACCATGCTTTCCGGCGGTCATGCGCCCAACGCTCTTCCGCAAACCGCTCGCGCCAACGTCAATTGTCGGATTTTTCCCGGCGAGGATCCGGAAGAAGTTCACAAAGCGCTCGAACGCATTTCGAACGATCCCAAAGTAAAAGTCAGCGTCGTCGCGCAGCTTACTCCCGACGGAAAAGTTGTGCCCGTCGTTCCCGTGCCGCCGTCGCCGCTGCTCCCGGAAGTAACCCAGGCCATGGAGAGAGTTTTGAGGGCCGTCTGGCCGGGTGTTCCACTCGTCGCGACCATGTCCACAGGGGCCACCGATGGAAAATACACGCGCATTGCCGGCATCCCGACCTACGGAATCTCCTGCATGTTTTTTGATAAGAACGACAATCGCGAACACGGAAAGGACGAGCGCGTTGGCGTTCAGGACTTTTACGATGGCGTGAATTTCAACTACCAGCTCATAAAAGAGCTCTCTTTGCCGCAATGAACAATTCGTCTCAATATTAAATCGTGTCGGACAAAACAAAACGGCCCGGAGAAGTGACCCTCTCCGGACCGTAAATTTTCAACCCTTGAAATATTGAACTAAGGCTTGCCGGGCGCCGATTCTCCGGTTTTCGGATCGGTCGGCGTAGCCGCGCTGGCTGCAATGGGCTTCGCGGCTTCCGTGGTGTACCGCGTCAAGTAAGGCATGAACGGGGTGACTTCGAACGGCATCTTTTCACGCTCCGCCACCGTGCCGATTGGCTTGCTCTTTATAAGATCCAGCTTGTCATTCCACGGATCCAACTTTACGCGTCCGCCGATGGGAAGCGCCGTGATCATCTTCGGGTCTTGCTTCTGATCGCTGCCCGGCATCGACGCCCTGAGCTCACCGATCACCGGCACGCGATCGCCCAGGTGCGCGCTGATCAGGTTCGGGATTTCCTTCTGCCGCGTCTGCAGCGCCTGGAAGAACAGAGAAGCATTCGCCAGTTGCCAGCTTTTCGCCAATTCCGGGTTCTTGAGTGCATTTGCTAACAGCTCCGCCGCCTTCTTGTTGGCCGAGGCTTCTTCCTCGGGCGTGCGCTGAAAGCCGAAATGGCGGAAGGTTTCCTTGTCTTCGATCAACAATTGATCGAAGAAAGCCAAGCTGGAATCGAGGCGATGGCCGAGAATCGCGTGGCTAAGCTCGTGGGCAATGATGGTGGCCAGGCTGGCTTCGTCGGGGAGCACGTCGATTAATCCGCGGCTCAGCACTATAGTATGTCCGACGGTGTAAGATTCCAGCGTCGTGGTGGTCATCACACGGCAGCGCACATCGGGTTCTATGTCGATGTTATTGGTGACTTCGAGATTGTTGACTACCGTCTCGAGCGCTTTATCAACTTCCCCCTTTGGCGCGATCAGCCCGATGCGCTCCAGCCGGTCGATCACGTTATCTTCCGCTTGGCGGTCCCAGGAGCGTTGCGCCTGAATCGGGGAAAGGTCATTGGCCGTCTTGGTGTCGTCCTGTACCGGCGTTTCCACCAGGATTTTGCTTAATTCCTGTTCCTGGCTGGCGTGGCCCAGGTTGTAGCCCCACAACCGCGTTTGCGCCTTAAAGTCCAGTTTCTTCGCCAGCGCGTAGTGCAAATCTTTCTCTTCGCTATACACGAACGACGGCATCCAAATCCCGGGCTGCACGTTGGTGCGCCAGCTGTCGAAGTGAAAATACCAGCTGGAGTGCCCTCCGCCGCCGTAAGCGCCGTTGAAGCGCACGATGTTGAAATCTTGATCTTCCACCCAGATGCGGCCGAGGAACCGGCCTTTGCCGGACTTATCCACGGGCGTGACGTCAAACACCAGGCAGCGCACTTCGCCGAGAAATTCCCGGCGCACGTAATCGAACTTGTAGTGCTGTTTGTCAAAGCCATTCGTGTCGATGAAGATCATCTGCAGGAAGCCGTCCGGCAGGAATTGCATCGCGAAAGAAAAGAAGTTGCCGATGGAGCCGAAAATCTTCTTTCCTTTGCCGTTGGCGTCCGTCAAGGAAACCAGCGCGACGCCCTTCGAGAAGTCGGCGCGCCCCAGGAAATACTTGTCGCCGGCGGGCGTATAGCCAAGTTCTTTATCGGGCTTCAAGTTCTGGATGTAGGTCTCCACCAGCGGCGAATACTGTTTGATCTGTTGGTTGCCCCTGTTTTCGTTGGTGATCACGCGGTCGATGACTTCGTCCATGGTCCGCGGCTGATCGGCTGGCCTGGGGGCCGCCTTCGCGGCCACCGCGCCCAAGCCGCTCAAGATCACAACGGAAAAAAATATCGCTGCCTTGCGCATCTTCATCTCTCCCCTCAGTATGCCAGGCGGAATTCTATTCGCACGCGCGCCGGGAAATCCACTGGTTGACCTTCACGTTTGGCCGGTTTGAATTTGATCTGCTGCGCTGCGTGAGTTGCCGCTTCATCGAGACCATGGCCCAGACCGCTCACCACCCGGTTCACCTGAATACTGCCGTTTGCCAGGAATATCATCTCGAGAACGACGTCGCCTTCAATCCTTAGACTACGCCCTTCCGCGGTGTACACCGGACGCGGTTTGTCCAGGATGTCAACAGGCGTCGTCGGGCTTTCACTGTTTGCCGCTCTCTTCTTGGGCGCTTCTGTCGCGACCGTCTGATCCGTGAACCCGGTGGTTTGCAGTGCGCCGCGCTTGGGGCCGCTAGGAGGAGGATTGGCGACGCCGTTACCGAAGCCCGTGCTCGCCACCGTGCCGCGAATTCCTTTGTCGCCGCCCGTTCCGTTTCCGTACCCCGGTCCGCCTGGCAATGCCGGCGAGCCAAGACGATTGACGTTCGTGGCTTTGTTCGGATCGCCCTTGCCGGGGATTCCGTTGGGATCGCCGAAGCCGCCGGTCTGTACTTTGTTCAGCGGAGCCACGACCGTTGCCGGAGCCGCGCTCCCTGATCCAAGATTGCCGACTTTCACTTCATCTTTCGGACGCTTCGGCTGGTTCTTGGGTGCGTCGATTTTCACTTGTTCGAAAACAGGACTGAGTTCAACGGGCTTCGCTTCCAGGGTCCTTATCTTGGGAGGCTCCGCCTTTGGCGTGAGAAAAACGTGTGTCTGCTTTGGGTTTAGCTTTACCGGCTCGGGTTCTGGCTTTGGTTCCGGAACTTTGGCCTTCACCTTCGGTGGCGGGGGCGGCTCCGGAGCGACTGGGATTAACGTCACCGGCTGCATCAATTCCGTTGGGCGAAGATGCAATGCCGTTTTCATCTGGTCCGGGAATAGCAGGGGAATCATCAGCAGGAATCCCACGATCGCAAGCTGTCCGGCGGCGCTCACGCCGATGCGATCCCACTTCGGCTTCGAATCAGGGAGCAACGCCAGCCGCGCTGCAACTGGTTTTGTCCCGATAGCCTTTTTCCACGCTTGGGGATCGCCGGAGCGGCCGCGGTTGGCTTCAAAACCGACGCCCATCGTTGTCTTACGTGGTGGATCTGCAAGCATGGTTGTCATCCGCGTTTCGCCTCGTGAAGTTTCCGGTCCGCAAAGCGGAGTTGTCTTGGGGTTTCAAACGATCCCAAGTCCGCTTGGAGAGTAGAGAATGCGCTTTACCAGTACCACAGTACTGACGAGGCTGAGGGAGTCCGAATAGGACTTTCGTACTAGCGTCGCGAATTCGCCAATGCTCCCGCGAGCGCACCGTTGCGCACCTTATTCCAACCCGGCGAGGCACTTTCAGTTGCGAGTCTGGGGGCGCAACACCTGATAGGATACCGCAATTCGTACCTGGGTTGTTTCAGTTTTGCACACCACTTTCCAGCCGCCGGGCTTATGCTCTAGGATGCAAAGTAGACCCGCTGCACGTGCGGGTCTATCAGGGGTTTACCCGTCTAGCCCGGTAGGTCAATGATGGAGGATCTCCCAAAGCGCGAGAATCAGTGCGTGGATCTCTCGCGCCCGTTCGACGGCCAGCTCTCTTTGCTGGAGTGGTTCTACGCTCAGTCGCAGGCCGGTCGCTGGCAGATTTCGCGGGAACGATTTGCCGCCGCGCTCGAGCGCAGCGCAAAGAAGGCGTTGTCCCCTGAAACGGTATCATCGCAAAAGCTCCAGGAATATCTGAGCGCTTTACATCTCGAAGATCTGGCGCTGGCCACCGCCTGCGCCGATGGGAGCGAGGCCGCCTGGGAACATTTTTTCGCCACCTACCGCGTATATCTGCGCGCCGCCGCCGCCGCGATTCTTCGCTGCAGCGCGGGTTCTGCCGAAGCCTGCGATCTGGCGGATTCGCTTTTCTCGGAGTTATACGGTCTAGCGGATGGCAAGGGCTCGGAGCGTTCCCTTTTCCGTTACTTCCACGGCCGCAGCTCATTGAAGACCTGGCTCCGCGCTGTCCTTGCCCAGCGGCACATTGATTCCATCCGCGCCAGCCGGCGCTTCGAGGATCTTAGCGAGGATGAATCCGGTGCCACACAGACGAAGACTCCGCTCGGAACGCAGCTGCCGCCGGTCGATCCGCATCGCGATCGTTACATCTCCTCGTTCACCCGCGCCTTGCAATCGGCGCTCGATCGGATCGAACCCCCAGAGAAGCAAAGGCTCCGCCTTTATTACGCCGAAGAAAAAACACTTGCGGAGATTGGACGCCTCCTGGGAGAACACGAATCCAGCGTTTCGCGGCATCTGGACCGCGTGCGCCGCGATTTGCGCCAGGCGGTGGAAGACATTCTTCGCCAGGGTATTGGCGCGGCGAATGGTTCCGCGGCTCAACCCGCACTGAGTGACGCCGAAATCGCTCTGTGTTTCGAATACAGCGAGGGAGAAACGCCCATCGATTTGGATAAATTGCTGCCGCGTGCAAAATCTCCCGGCCCGGCAGCCGGAAAGCGGACGCCGTGACCGCCCAATGCAAGACAAAGTGCAAGAAAGCGGCTATGCGCCGTTCTACCCATGGAGAAGCCTATGGCGCCTGACGAACGCGATCGGAGTTTTGACAAAGCGGTCGCGCGCCATCTGCGTGCCGATCGTTCTTTGCAGGACTCTGCAAATTCGCTTTCCCGCAGTGTTGGACCCACCGGCGAATGTCCCGGTCCGGATACGCTCGCGGCCTATCACGAGCGTTCTTTGTTTCCCGAGGAAATGAATTCCTGGAAGGAGCACATCGTCGGCTGCGCCAACTGCCAGACTATTCTCTCCCACTTGGAAGCGACGGATGCAATTCCCTTGCGGGCCGCGGATGAAGCGAAGGTCTGGGCTCAGGAAGAATTCGCGCACCAGTCGGCTGCCTCCGGCCAACGCCAGCCTGCGGTTCCCGCAATTCTTCCCAAGCAGTCCCGCCGCGCACGCCTCTTGCGTGGCGCGCGCTGGCAATGGCTCGCTCCCGCGGGAGCTCTCGCCGCCAGTCTGCTTGTCTGGATCGCGCTGCATGAGAAGCAGCCACTGGCTCCCCCAAATCTGAAGACCGTCCAGATCGCGACGAAGGAGGCGCCCTCTCCGCCTCCGGCGTCCGTCTCAAGACCAGCTCAAGAAACATCGCCGCCGTCAAACGCTCGCAGAGCGAAGCCGCAATCCGAAGCCGATGAATTTGCCAACGCGCGGGCAAGAAACGCTTCGGGCGGGGAGAAAAAGGATAGTAAGCAGGAATATCTAGCTCAGGTTTCTCCTCCCAAACCGATCGTCGATAAAGAGCGCGAATTGCGAAAGGATGGCAAAACCTCCGTTGATTTGCTTCGCGCCCAGGAAGAGTTGGACCGCGACGCCAAAACAGCGGACAACGTAAGACAGGAAAACGCCGAAGTCCAGTTACCAGCGCAAGCCTCGAACGCTCAATTGCAAAACCAATCCAACGCCAACGCTTCGAAGACGCCTGGCCCCGCTTCACTTGGCCAGATGGAATCGAAGAAAATGAAGGGTGTATCCGCCGCTCCTGCAGCTCCTTCTCCGCAGCCGGGAGTGGCCGGCGGAATTGCTTCCAGCTATAACGATTCCGCTTCTCTGGAAGTCGCGCGCGCCATTGCCAGTCCGCGTTTGATCTCGCCGCCCGGCTCGAAGGTCGTTTGGCGCGCGGGCCGCTCCGGCTTGATCGAATTCTCCAAGGACGGAGGTTCCACCTGGTCGCGCCAGACCAGCGGAGTCCTTGTCGATTTGCTCACCGGCTCGGCTCCCTCCGATCAAGTGTGCTGGATCGTTGGCCGCGCCGGCGCCATTCTTCTTACTACCGATGGCGGCGCGCATTGGAAAGTGGTGCAGCCGCCGCTCGCGGAGGATCTCGGCGGAGTCCGCGCCTCCGATGCGCTCCACGTCATGATTTGGAACGTTCGAGCGACGAAGAGCTTTCAAACCGGCGATGGCGGGCTAACGTGGCTCCCCATTCCGAGTCCTTGAGTGCCTCCGCCCGTCGACTCCGCGCTGTGCAAGAAATTCCGCCCCCATCGTTCTAAGAGAGAACGCAATTTTAAGTCGAGGAGAAAGTGATGAAAATCCCCGGGAATATCGCAAAGTCTCGATGGTTCGGACTGATTTCGATCGTGGCCCTTCTCGCCGCCATCGCCATTCTGTATCCGGCGCCCCGCGGCAACAGCGTCTACGCTTCGCAGGAGAAGGAAGCCGCGCGCCCAACCGCGGGCGATCAGACCACCAGCCTCAACGATCAGACCGACCTGAACGTGACGGTCTACAACTCGAACATTGCCTTGATTCGCGACGTCCGCAACCTCGCGCTTCCCGGCGGCACATTTCGCCTGAAATTCATGGACATCGCCGCCACGGTGAATCCCGCTACCGTTCATTTCCGTTCGCTGAACGAACCGGGCAAGCTCGGGGTCATCGAACAGAATTACGAATACGACCTGCTCGAACCCGCGAAGCTTCTCCACAAATACGTCGGCAAGGAAGTCACGCTGGTACGCACGTACCAGGAGAACGGCACGACCAAGCGCGAAGAAATCAAAGCCACGCTGCTTTCTGATAACAATGGCACCGTGTGGAAAATCGGCAACGACATCGTCACCGGTGTGTATGCCGAGAGTTATCGCTTTCCTGAAGTTCCCCCGAATCTCTACGAGCGCCCAACGCTGCTGATGTCGCTTGAAAATTCCGGCACAAGAAAGCAGCAAGTCGAAGCGTCCTATCTCGCGAACAATTTATCCTGGAATGCGGACTACGTTCTTACCGTCGCGCGCGACGACAAGAACGCCGATCTCGACGGCTGGGTTACCGTTGTCAATAACAGCGGCACGGCGTTTCATAATGCCCGCCTCCAACTCGTCGCCGGTGAACTGAATCGCCTCCCAACGGAGAGCCGCATTCGCGCTATGGACATGGCCGTCAGTGCTCCTGCCAAGGCAAGGGAGCAGTTTCAGCAGGAAGCCTTCAGCGAATACCATCTCTACTCCCTCGGCCGCAAAACTTCCGTCGAGGACAAAGAAACCAAGCAAATCAGTCTTCTCCAGGGCTCCGGCGTTCCTGTCGAAAAAATATTCATGGTCAATGGCCAGAGCTACTATTACCGCAACCAGCAGAATCCTGGCGCCCCGCTGAAAGATCCCGTCCTGGTCTACTACAAATTCAAAAATGAAGAAAAAGCCGGGCTGGGAATTCCTCTCCCCGCCGGCAACGTTCGCGTGTATCAGAAGGATTCCAAGGGCGGCATTCTTTTTGCCGGCGAAGACCGCATCGACCACACTCCCAAAGACGAGTTTGTGAACATCCACATCGGTAACGCTTTCGATGTCGTCGCCGAGCACAAGCAGACCGACTACAAGCGCATTGACACCCACACCTGGGAAATGGAATTTGAAATCACGCTGCGCAACCACAAGGATGCACCCGTCACCGTGCAAGTGAATGAGCCCATCGGCGGCGACTGGGAGATGCTCTCTTCCACCTACAAATACACGAAGACCGCGGCGTTCGCGGCGCAATTCATCGTACCGGTCGCCAAGGACGGTACTTCGGCGCTGAAATACCGCATCCGCGCGAAATGGTAACTCGAAAGCTTTCCAGCTGGGCTGGCCCAAGTCAACCTATAATGCTTTCAGGTCAGCCTGTGGCGAGACGGCCTCGGGGGAGGCCCGATCTTGGAGCGCCCTCCGCCAAAAACATACCCTTTAGAATCAGTCCTTTAAGTGCAACACATTTTGTAAGCTCTTTGTTTTGAGGACCATGCATGTAATGGGGGGTAGGGGGGCAGGGTCAACTCATTGAATCTCACTTATTTAGCTTCCGCCACAAAAATCATTTCCGGGGAGTCGTCTCGGATCGGCGACCGGTCGAAGTCTCCGTACCGCGCCATAACTTTGAATCCGCAGCGAGCGAGCAAGTGCTCCACTTCGTACCGGAAGAAATACCGCAGTGGCCAGGCGAACACCAGCCTCTCCTCGCGCCCGTCCCGGTGCCTGATGGAAAAAATCATCTCCACGTCATTCCGCTGCTCGGCGCGATGGAACGCCGCCAATCGCTCGCTGATGCGCACGCGCCGTCCGTCCGCCGTTTCATATTCCGTGAGCGGCACTTCCCGCATGTGCACGGGATCGTGCATGCGCTCTGCATCCGTTTGGAACACATCCAGGATCAGCCGCCCGCCGGGCGCCAGATGCTGGCGCACGCACTCCAGGCAATCCATCTGCTGCCGCACTTCCAGCAGGTGTTGGAATGGCCGGAAAGGGATAATCACCAGCCGGAATTTTTCGCCCAGGTCGAACCGCGCCATGTCCCCTTGCACAAAGTGAACGCGCTCGCGCGCCTCCACGCGGAGCGCCGCCCGTTTTTTCACCGCCCGCTCCAGCATGCGACCGGAAAGATCAACCCCGGTTATCCGCTTTCCCGCTTCCGCCAGCGCCATGGTGATGCGTCCCGTCCCGCAACCCAGCTCCAGGACGGGATCGCCAAAGTCGCGCACGGCGTTGCGATAGAAGGCCACATCCTGCAACCGCCCTTTTACGATCGGCGATTCGTCGTAATAATCCGCGATAAAGGAATCGTAGAGAGAGTCACCCATGGACCGTGCTATCCCGAATTTGTTTCCTCACCGGAGTTGTGGAGACGAGGTTGCGGGCCAAGGATTGCGATTATTCCACTACGGCGTCCGCTTCAATCTCCACCAGCATTTCCGGCGCAATCAGCTTGCTCACTTCCACCATGCTCGTGGCGGGCCGAATCTCGCCGAAAAATTCTCCATGGGCTCGCCCCGCCTTCTCCCATTCCGCGATGTTGGTCACAAAGATTCTTGTCCGCACGACGTCCTTCAGGGTCGCGCCGGCCTTAGCGAGCGCGGCCTCGATGTTCCGGATGGTTTGCACCGTTTGCGTGCGCAAATCGCCCACGCCCACAATCTTTCCATCCGGCCCGGTCGCCGTCGTTCCCGAGACTGTAACCACGTTGCCGATCCTCACCGCGCGCGAGTAGCCCACAATCGGCTCCCATTGCGTACCGCTCGAAATATTCTGTCGCATCATCCTGGTCTCCCATGCAACGAAATCATAGAAAGAATAATCTACTCTCTTCCTGTTCGGCGTAAGAAATTCGCCGGTCAGGCGCAGTAGGGGAACTCGTTGGGATAATGCTAAACTGAATACAATCCGGCGGAGAAACTGAGATCACTGATGAAGTGCAATAACATCCTCGAAGCCGTTGGCCGCACTCCTCTGGTGCGCCTCAACCGCATCAATCAAGGCCTGAAACCGCAAATTTACGTCAAGGCGGAATTCACCAATCCAGGCGGCTCCGTGAAGGACCGCATCGGCATCGCCATGATCGACGATGCCGAAAAAAAGGGCCTGCTGAAGCCCGGCGGCACCATCATTGAAGGCACTTCCGGCAACACCGGCATGGGATTGGCTCTGGTCGCAGCGGTTCGCGGTTACAAGTGCGTTTTTACGACCACGGACAAGCAATCCAAGGAAAAAGTCGATCTCCTAAAAGCGCTCGGCGCCGAAGTCATCGTTTGCCCCACCGCCGTCGAGCCGGAGGACCCTCGCAGCTACTATTCCGTGGCGAAAAAACTCGCGCGCGAAATTCCCAATTCTTACTACCCGAACCAGTATGACAATGCCATGAATCCAGAGGCGCACTACCGCACCACGGGCCCGGAAATTTGGGAAGACAGCGAAGGCAAGATCACGCATTTCGTTTGCGGCGCGGGCACTGGCGGCACCATCAGCGGCGTGGGAAAATTCCTGAAAGAAAAAAATCCCAACATAAAAATCGTGGGTGTCGATCCCTACGGCTCGCTCTACTACGATTTCGTCAAGACCGGGCAAACCATCAAAGCCAAGACGTACGTTGTGGAAGGCATCGGCGAAGATTTTTTCCCAACGACCATGAACCTGAAAATCTTGGACGACATTATTCAGGTAAACGACGAGGAATGTTTCGTTGTCGCGCGGCGCCTGGCAAAAATGGAAGGCCTGTTCACAGGCGGCTCCGGCGGCGGCTGTATCTCTGGAACCCTGCGGCTTGCGAAGGATTTGGGACGGAATGATTTCGTGGTTGCGTTGCTGCCGGACACGGGCACGCGCTATCTCAGCAAGGTCTATAACGACTTGTGGATGCACGAGCGCGGCTACGTGGACGCAGCGACTGCCATCACCGCGGCGGAAGTCGTCAACGCCAAGCACGCTACCGGCAAGGTGCGCGAACTCATCATCGCGCGGCCCTACCAGACGGTTTTCCACGCGCTGAAAACCATGCAGGAGCAGGACATTTCCCAGATTCCGGTGTTCGAGGAAAATCTTCCCATCGGCACGATTTACGAAGACCAGATTCTCAATCTCGCTTTGCAGGGCAAGGATCTTCGCAAGCTTGTGGTTCGCGAAGTGATGAGCAACCCTTTGCCGCAGGTTTCCAAGACCGCGCCCGTCGAGCGTGTCACGCAGATCCTCAGCCATGAGAATCCTGCGGTCTTTGTCGAAATGGGCGACTCGCGTTTTGAGATCCTCACCAAGTACGACCTCATGAGCACCGTCGCCAGCCTCATGGAACAAAAGCGCTAGGAGTCGTAGATGCCAGGCATACCAGGCCCTGCCGGACTCGCAGCCTTCGTCGGCGTCAAATTTGGAGGCTATTTCCTAGCGGGAACTATTCTTACCAAGTACGTTACCGCGATTCGTAGCTCGGCCCTAAAGATTGCTATTGTGCGCACATTTCTTGGACTGCTTTTGGGGCCCCCGACGACACTAGCATGGTTATGGGTCGTTGGACTTGCCGCTTGGCGCGGATCTTGGCTCGATTCCGGTTACGTCTTGTATGTAGGACTGGGGATCGTGCGTGTCCTTGTTTGGGCGCTTGTTCTATTGGTCCTATCGGAGCGCAAGCTGTACCCCACGTCCCGCCTTTGGCTTCACGCTTTGCTGTGCGCAATTTGGTCGTGCCTGCTGGATTGGCCTGGATACAAGCTGGCAGATCTAGCGCCCGGAAGAATTCCGATCTGCTGAACGTCAACGACAAGGTGGAAGGTAGAATGGAAGTGCATGAAGATCCTCGATTTTAATGAACGGCTGAAAGACGCGATTCTCATCGCCGACGGAGCGATGGGCTCGATGCTGCACGAAGCCGTGGGCACACAGCGCTGCTTTGACGAACTGAATTCTACCGAGCCGGAAGCGGTGTTCCGCGTTCACCAGGCGTATATCGAAGCGGGCGCGCAAATCATCGAAACCAACACGTTTGGCGCAAATCGCTTCAAGCTCGCGCCTCTCGGCCTCGCCGAAGAAGTCCAGCGCCTCAACAGCCGCGGCGTGAAAATCGCCCGCGAAGCGCGCGAATCGGCCGCACGTGAAGTTTTGATCGCCGGCTCGATTGGTCCTCTTGGACTTGGCGTGCAGTCGCGCCATCCCGCGGATGACGAAATCCTGGATATTTTCCACGAGCAGGCGCTCGCCCTTGAAGAGCGCGGCGTGGACTTTTATATTCTCGAAACATTTTCTTATATCGAAGAGCTGCTCCTGGCGGTTGATGCGATTCGCTTGTTCTCCGGCTTGCCCATCGTCGCGCAGCTTACCTACGCGGAGGAAGGCACAACCTACGGCGACGTCCGTCCCGTGAATGCGGCGGAGCAGTTGAAAAACAAGAACGTCCAAGTCATCGGCGCGAATTGCACGCTTGGCCCGCAGGCCCTTCTGCCGATTTTGCAGGAGCTTGCCGCCGTTGACGGCCTGCGCGTCAGCGGCATGCCCAACGCCGGTTTTCCCAAGCGCGAGGGCGACCGCATCGTTTATCCAAAGTCTTCTCCGGAATATTTTGCGCTCTTCGCGCGCGAAGCGGCCGCTCTCGGCGTTCGCATTCTCGGCGGTTGCTGCGGTACGACGCCCGCGCATATTCGCGCCATGGCCGAAGCCGTGAAGTCGCTTCGTCCCGCAAAAACGCATGCGGTTGCGCATTCTGTCGCAACGATGGCAAAGCCTGCCCCCATCTCCGAGCGAGAACCGGAAAGCAAATTCTGGAAAAAGCTTCAAGCGAAGCAGTTCGCTGTGTGTGTCGAAATTGATCCGCCGAAGGGCATTTCACTCGACCGCATCTTCGAGCAAGTCGACAAGGTGATGGCCTCGCAGAAAGTCGACGCCATCGACATCAACAGTGGAGCAATGGCGCGCGTCGGCATGGACGCCCTGATTGTGGCCGGCGCTCTGGAAGCCCGTGGCGTTGAAACCGTTCCGCATCTCACCACGCGCGATCAGAACATCATCGGTCTGCAGGCTGCGCTTCTAGGCGCGTGGACCGTCGGGGGTGTTCGCAATGTTCTTGCGATCACTGGTGATCCGCCGTCGGTTGGCGATTACCCGGAAACCAGCGGCGTCTACGAAGTCGACTCCGTGGGCCTCGTGAAGGTTCTGCATCGGCTGAATCAGGGCACGGATTGGGCGGGAAAGACTCTTGGCGGAGCGACGAATTTCACGATCGGAGTCGCGCTCAATCCCGTCGCCGACGATCTCGACAACGAAATCGAACGCTTCCACGCCAAGGTCGAAGCCGGCGCGCATTTCGCGATGACTCAGCCGCTCTTCGATCCCGAGCACTGGCACACTTTCTTGAAGAAACTTGGCGGCAAGCCATCCATTCCCGTGTGCATCGGCATCTGGCCGCTGAACAGTTACAAACAGGCGCTGCGCTTGAACAACGAAGTTCCCGGCATCGTCATTCCCGAGCGATTGCTGAAGTCCATGGAAGCCGCCGGAGCGTCCGCGCGCGATTGTGGATTCAAAGTCGCCGGCGACATGCTTGCTTGGTCGCGAAGCGAACTTGCCGGCGCGTACCTGATTCCGCCCTTCAAACGCTACGAAGAAATTCTTGAGATTCTGTAGCGTTCATTTCCCATTGGTCATGGCGTGCTTGTTTCAGGCTCAGTGCGGTTTCTCCGCCACCGCGCTGGTGTGATCGTGGATGATTCTCCAACCGTCCGGGAAGCGTTGCCACACGAGCGTAAATACTCCGCCGAGTTCATCTTTTTCGCGCTGCAAGTGCCATTTTCCCAGGACGAGGGCAGCGTCGCGCCCCAAGAATCGAAACTCCAAGTCTGAAAAATCGAGCTGACCCATCGCGGCGCGGTCCGGATAGTTTTTCCTGTACCGCGCCAGCACACCATCCCAGCCACGGGCGACGCCGTTGCTCCCGGAAAAAGTCAGTTCCGGCGAATGCCAGTAGCCCTGCAGGAAGGTATCAACGTCGGCCCTATTCCACGCCATTTGCTGAGCCTGGAGGACGGCGCCCATGGCTTCCCGATCCGCTGCGTGTTCGCCAGCGACCTGAGGCGACGGCCGTCCTTCCGCCAGCAACGCGCACAAGCCTAGAAAAGAGCCTGCGATTAGCAGAAAGGGAAGAGAGGTTCGCACGTCCAAGTACCCCCGTAAGGTATTGATTCCTGGAAGGTTACTGGATGGCAGCCCACAATACAAGCCCTCTTTCCCAAAACGGCACGGTTTAGAATGTTCTCAAACGGTTATGTTGCTAGTTCCATTCCACTGGTACTTCAGGACTATTGGTATCTATTTTCCTGACTGCCACAATTCCTTTAGAGGCAGAGGGATGTTTAGCCTTATGCTACTGGCCATCTCGATTATCGCCTTATCCCAGTTCGCCCTGTATTATTGGCGGGCTGTCCTCGCGGGCGTTGCGGCCCAGCCCGTCTCTGACCGCGTGCTGGTTGCGGCTCAGGTAGAGAATGGGCGCCTTACGCCGCAGCATTTCCAGACGTTGGCCGGTCTGCATGATTTGACTCCCGATCTGTATCCGAATCGCAGCGGATTGGGCCTGGTTCGCGTTTATTACCGGTTTATCGAAGGCCTCGATGCTTTCCTTGGCAAGAGGATCCCTTCTTTCACCGTCTGGAGCGAGCGCGAACGCGTAATCTGCGCGCGCTATGCGGCTGTCCAAGTCGACCGCCGCCTCCAGGCAAATCTCGATCTCGCAGCTTCACTGCGGTCCTGCTAGTTCACCGGTCCTTAATGATTAATCATTCTTAGTACGCCCAGCGCAGCAGCACGCCGCCCGTGGTGTAGCCGGCGCCAACGGTGACGATTAGCACCAAGTCGCCTTTGTGGAGGCGGCCTTCGTCCACGGCATCGCGGAGACCGAGCGGGATGGTGCCACCAGTGGTATTTCCGTACCGGTCGATGTTCACCATCACCTTGGAATCGTCGACGCCCAGCCGCTCCTGCGTCGCTCGAATAATGCGGAGATTGGCCTGGTGCGGCACCAGGAGTTTCAGGTCTTCGTTCTTGAAGCCGTTCTTCTCCAGGAGATGTGCGGCCATTTCTGACATGCGCCGCACCGCGTATTTGAACACCTGCGACCCTTCCTGGTGGACGTAGTGCATGCGTTTCGCGACGGTCTCCTGGCTGGCGGGATGGAGCGACCCGCCGCCCGGCATGTAGAGAAATGCTCCTCCGGCGCCATCCACGTCGTGGACGAAATCAATGATGCCTTCGTTCGGGCCGGCGGCCTCCAGCAGCACGGCACCCGCTCCATCACCGAACAATACACACGTGGAGCGATCCTGGTAGTCGAGCACAGAGGTCATCGTATCGCTTCCGATGACCAATACTTTTTTGTGGGTGCCCGCACCGACGAACTGCGCGCCGACCGTCAAAGCATAGGCGAAACCGGAGCACGCCGCGGACAAGTCAAAGCCCCACGCCTTCTTTGCGCCCAGGCGTTCCTGCACCAGGCAGGCGGTGGCGGGGAAAAACATGTCCGGCGTGACGCTGGCGAGCACAATCAAGTCGATTTCCGCGGGATCCGTCTTGGTTTGCTCCAGCAACGCTTTGGCGGCTTCCGTGGCCATGTGCGAGGTGGCCGTGCCATTTTCCGCGACGTGGCGTTCCCGGATGCCGGTGCGCGTGCGGATCCATTCGTCGTTGGTTTCGACGATTCCCTCCAAATCCGCGTTGGTCATCACCTTGGGCGGAACGTAGCCGGCTACACCCGTAATTTTTGCCGCGAGGCGGTGGGACATGATGCTCCTTGCGAATTGCAACCTGGACAAAGACGATGAATTTTATGCGATAGCCTTCCGGGGTACAAGGCGCAGTCCGGATTTCTTCAGAACCAGCTTCGATTTGGCACCACTAGTTGGGAGGAAGAATTTCATAGCGCCACGAAAGCGCCGCCGTTTTCTTGAGCATGGCCGCCACGGAACAGTACTTGTCCTCACTGAGCTGGATGGCGTGCTTTACGGCCGCGTCGTCGAGCTGGCCGCGGAGACGATAGAGTATTTCCAACTTGGTCCAGACTGTGGGCGGGTCGGCCGCGCGTTCGCCGGAGCAAATCACTTCGAGCGATTCGAGTTTCTGCCGCTTCTTCTCCAAAATCATGACCACGTCGGTCGCGGTGCAAGCGCCCAGCGCCAACAACACGAGTTCCATCGGTCCGGGTGCTTTGTTTGAGGCGCGGTCGGAATCGATGGTCATCGCGTGTCCAGAGGGGCTCGTGGCGACGAATTGTTGGCCGCCAGTCCACTTCACGGATGCAGTCTGCATGTGGCCTCCCCCGGGAAAGCATAGCAGGACAGGAAACCTGAAACGAGCCCGGGGATTCAGATTTGTTTTCGATTCGTTTTTTACTTTGATTTGCGCGGCGGGGCCGTTAGTCTCAATGGCGATCGGGAGGAGAGGATCTATGCACATCTTGTTCTCGAAGGTAGAGTGCGGACTCGCGGTAGCCGTCCTGGGGCTGGGCGCGCTTTTTTGCTTGTCGAGCATCGAAGCCGGAGCGCAGCTGAACGCAGCGGCAGCAGAAGGGAAAGAGCAACCTTATGTGATCGAGTACTACTACAAGGCGAAGTGGGGACATGCCGAGGAGTTTTTGGGGCTCTTCAAAAAAAACCATTACCCGGTTTTGAAAAAAGAGATCGAACTAGGCCGGATGCTAAAGGTGAGCATGACCGTTCCGCGCTATCACACCACGGAAGACGGCCGTTGGGACTATCGGGTTACCATTGTCTTCAAGAGCGCAGCGATCGCCAACGACAACTTTGACAGCTCCGCCTTGATCAAACAGCTTTTTCCCGACCAGGAGAGCTACAAGAAAGAAGAACAGCGCCGGTTTGAAATTCTGGAAGCGCACTGGGACTTGCCGATTAAGGACGTGGATCTGGAGGCGCGCTGATACTTTAGAGGGGCAGACTCAGCTGCCGCGCATCGGGCTGGTGGTGGCGGCAACCTCAAGGATCGGGTTCGGCAGCGCGCGCATGGCACGGACGAAAACTTTCACGATAGCTCCGTCAAACTGTGCATTCGCGCAGCGCTCCAGTTCAGCGAGTGCGTCTGGGGCATTCCGGGCCTTTTTGTAGGTGCGGTCACTGGTAATTGTGTCGTAGGCATCGGCGATCGCGATGATGCGGGCCCCCAGAGGAATGTCCTCCCCATTTAATGCTTCCGGGTAGCCGGAGCCGTCGAAGAATTCGTGGTGGTGGAGCACCATGTCGCGGATGCGCGCGAGAGGCGTCAGGGGATCGAGGATCTTCGCGCCAAACTTGACGTGAGACTTCATCGTCTCCCACTCTTCGGGATTGAGCGGCCCGTTTTTGTTCAAAATGCTTTCGGGGATGCCCACCTTGCCGATGTCATGGAGCAGGGCGCCCAGACGAATCTCTTCCACTTCGCTGTCTTTCATGCCCATGGCCTCCGCGATCAACGCAGCATATGCGGAGACTTTCTGCGAATGGCCCTGTGTGTAGTGATCCTTGGCGTCGATGGCAAACGCCAGCGACGTGACGGTGTCCAGCACGGCTTGCGGCAAAGCTTGCGGGCCCTGCGACGAAGCGGCAACCGGTTTGCCGCTGTTCGGTTCGGTGGCTGCAAGCGATTCGGTGAATTGGCGCAAGCGATGGTAGATTTCCTCAAAGGCCTCGGGCCCAGTCGAGAAAAGACGCTTGAGCGTCACGCCGAGATACGCTTCGAGGACGTCACGCTTCCATTTTTTAGCCTCGTTGGGATCGAAGTGATCGGCGGTTGAGACGGCGTTGCCGCCCTGATGCTTCGAAAGATACATCGAAGCGTCGGCTACCTGGATCAGCTCTTGCGGCGATGAGCCATGAAGCGGATAACACGCGATGCCGAAGCTGGCGCTGATGTTTTTTTCGCGCAGCAGCGGATCGGAGGATACCCAGCCGCGGAGCTTGCTGGCCAATTGCCGCGCGTGCTCCATATTGGTTTCCGGCATCAGAATGACAAACTCATCTCCACCGTAACGGGCCACCACATCGGAGCGCCGGCAATTGGTCTCCAGAATCTGCCCGACGCGTTGCAGAACGAGGTCGCCTTCGAGGTGCCCGTAAAAGTCGTTCACGAATTTGAAGCGGTCGAGGTCCATGAGCACCAGCGCAAAAGCGCGGCCGGCGCGGGTGGACCGTTTCCATTCCGCCGACAACGCTTCCATGAAAAAGCGATGCGTCTTAACGCCGGTAAGGCCGTCGGTGATCGCCTGTTCCTGCGCTTTTTGGAAAGAAAGAGCGTTGTGAAGCGCGCCGGCAATGAGGTCCGCCAGCGTACGCAGCAAGAGAACTTCTTCCTCGGAGAAATCCACCGGCACCGACGACTCGATATACAAAATGCCGTGGAGCTGTTCGGCATAAAAAACCGGCAATGCGACGGCCGCCACGGAATCGGGCAAGAGGGGTTTCAGTGCTCCGTCGGCCGGAGCCGCGGCGCGGTACGCTGCCATTTGGCCGTTGCGCGCCACCTGGCCAATTAAACCTGCGCCGAGCGGTATGCGCTGACCGAGGGTCCCACGGCGTTTTCCCGCTTCAGCCTGAACCACCACTTCGCGCGTCGCATAGTCCAGCACGCCGATGCCGATGTGATCGTAGGTCAGTCCCGCTTCGAGCTGCTCGGTGATTTTGGCGAGCATCTCGTCCGGATTCAGGGTGGCGATGGCGTTCCGTGAAATGGTGTTGAGCAGCGAGAGGTGGCGAGCCTTGGTGCGCTCTTCGCTAAACAGGCGGGCATTTTCAATCGCGATACTGGCTTCGCTGGCCAGGACGCGGAGAAGCTCCAGGTGGCCTTCGTCAAACACGCGCTCGTGGTCGGAGTATACGGCCATGGCGCCGATGGCGTGATCGTAAGCAACCAGAGGCACGCCGCAGAAGCACCCTGTTGTGCGCAGAGGTTCGACGCCCAGCTTCTTCGCCTCGCCCACATAATTGTCGCGAATGAGCACAGGCTGCCGTGTCCGAATGATGTACTCGGTGAGGTGATTGCCAGCGGGGCGAGCGCGCTTCGGCAATCGCTCGCCATTCACGACCTCGAGATCGAATTGGATTTCATCGCGCAGCGGATCGAGCTCCGCGATGTAGAAGTTTTCCACGTCGAAGAGGCGGCGCAGCTCCTCCCACACTTTCCTGGTCAGGTCTTCTTTGTTGAGCGTCGAGCTGAGTGCGCGGCCGATTTCATTCAACACGTGAAGCTCTTCCGACCGCCGCGAAGTCTGCTGAATCAAATAGCTGTTCTCGACGGCCATGCCAATCTGGTGTCCGAGCGCGAGGAGAAGCCGGAGTTCTGCAGGCGTAAAGCGCCGGTTGTCCGGCGTCCCGAGAAGGAGCACGCCGAATGCCTGCTCCTTGGCCTGCAGGCTGATGGCTACCACACTGCGAAGACCCTGCGCGAGCGCCAGCTCGCGGAACCGGCGGATGGACTTCTCTTTTTCGAGGGCCGAGAGGGAGTCGTCACGAAGGTCGCGAAATCCGAGTAGTCCTCCAAGGCGCGCCACCAGGCCGACGAGATAATCATCCAGACCTTCGCTCTGCGCGGCACGGCAAAAGTCGTCGCTCAACCCCACGGCCACCACGGAAGTCGGCCCCTGCGGATCACCGTGATGCAGAAAGAGCGCACCCGCCGGCAAACGCACAACTCCCAGAACGCGGTCCAGAGCTTGCGACAACATGCGCTGAATCTCGCCACCAACAAAGCTGGAAGTCGCCAGATTGAGATTCGAGAGCGCCAGCATGTTGCGTTCGATGCGACGTTTCTCTTCTTCGTAGAGCGCCATGACCATGAGCATGGCGACAAACGCGCACGGCGCAGCGGCAACCACGTTCATGGCCGGACCCTGGAGTTCCGGAGTCGCATTCATGACGTGCAAAGCGATCCACAGAACACCCCAGGAAGCGAAGGAGACACCCAGCAGCCGGTCGGCCAGCGTTTCCTGCCGCCGGCTTTCCTGCCAGAACACCACCGCGACGCCGATGTAGAGCAAAGAAGCAGGAAGGAGCACGGAAACAGAAACCGCGCTGGTGGCATTGGATGCGGCCCAGAATCCGAAGACTAGGCACACAATCAATGCGGGAAACTTCCAGGCCTTCCGCTGAGAGTAGATCTGCGCTCCCAGAAAAAAGAGCACACCGGAAAGTGCAAAGAGCCAATGATTCAGAGCGCTCTGCAGCGGGCTCGAAGCTGAATTTGGAGCTAGGGTTGGCCCCACGTAATGAAACGCGAATACGGCCCACCCGGCAGTCCATACCAGCAGATACGACTGCCGCTTGATGCTGTGAATATACGCAAAGAAGCCCGCCACCAAAGTGGTGGCGATCAGCAGCGCCAGGGATATGAAACTCTGATGCATCAGGAATACATTCGATTCTCCGTCCGCATCGCGGACGATCTTACGCAAGTCACGAAGGCATTAAAGCCCCTGGTGCTGTGCAGTGTACCCGCAACTCTAGCACGCGCATACGAGGACAGTCGTGCGGCGGCGCAGTAAGGTCGCGCCCGTACACAAAACAAAGTACTTGATTATGGATTACGGTATTTTCAGGAAGCAAGTGTACCGGCGTACTGGTGGCCAAAGAGACAGCACCGTCAAGGTAACCGATTCAATACAAAGGGAGATGCTCTGCCGCGTCGGTTTACGCCATCAAGTGCCGGGCGGATGTCCTTGAGTTACTCTTCTAGCGAAAAAGGGTGAGACCCTGAGGACTGGCATTCTTGCGCCGGACAGCACCGATCATCTTGTTGGCTCTACAATTTCCACATGATGCTGCTCCAACAAGTCGCCTGTCGCGTGATCCACTTGGGCAACGGCAATCTGAAAATTGATCTGTGCCTGAATGAGATTTAACTCTGCCTGGGCGAGCTGCGTTTGCGCGTCGAGAACAAAAAAGACCGGCTCGGCACCCAGTTCGTATTTGCGTTCATCGGCATGGAGGCTTTCTCGCGCGAGGTCCACGGCCACTTTGGCCGCCTCCATGGTGAGTTTGGCTTCTTCCAGAGAGTGCACGGCATTCGTGACTTCCAACGTGATGCTCTGTGTCGTGCGGCGTTCCTGGTACTGGTCCTGGCGGCGGCCGACCAAAGCATCAGCGAGATTCGCCTGCGCAGAGTGCCTCCTCACTGGCAGGTTCAGCGAGAGTGCAGCTCCGTAGGTCGGGTAAGTGAAATGGAAGGTTTGATCCAGACTGCCGCTCAATCCTATGTCAAGCCCCCCCGGTGAATTATTGAGACCATTTCCGGAATAGAACCCCGAGAGTTCAAGGTCCGGCTTCAGATTATTATGCGCCAAACGAATGCTCAGCTCATCGCTGGCGAGTTGTTGACGAACGGCCTCGAACTCAGGCCGGTTGGTGAGTGCGCGTGAGAGAGCTGCGGCGACATCCGTGGTCGGCAAGTTTCCGAGAGGCGCTGGCTGGTCAGTTAGTTCCAGGTCGAGCACGCGAATGGCGGGATCGAGGTCGGCGCCGATGTCGCGGCGAAATTGATCAGCAGCCTGTTTGAGGGAATATTCGGCTTGGATCAAACCAACCCGGCGGGAGGCGACTTGAGACTCGGAGCGGTAAATGTCCAGCGGAGGAAGCGCCCCCAGACTAAGAGCCTTTTTATCGTGATCGTAGCTCTTTTGAGCCTCGTCTAAGGACTTCTGTTGCACGGAGAGATTCTCGCGGGCGAGAACAACACTCCAGTAGTCCCCGATGATTCCGAGAATGACGTTGTTCACTTGGGCTCGGAAACTGGCACGCGCTTGCTTCAAGTTGCGTTGCGCGATGAGCATCGGGGCGCGATTCGGAAAGAGCCAAAAATTGCGAAGCAAGGGCTGGCTAACCGTGAACTGCACAGCGGTTGCCAGGGCTGGATTCACGGTGTTGAAAGAACTGTTGGTAGAAAATTTGTTGGCATTAAAGGCCGTTTGAAAATTCGTGCCGGTCAAGAAGGTTTGCTTGTAGCCCAATTGCGTGGTTTGCGTTAAAGCGCTCAGAATCGAAGCCCCCTGAAGTGTTGAGGTTGTCAGGGATTTCGCCCGAGTATCCGCAAAGCTGGAAGTCGCCACCGGATCGAAAGGCGAATGCGCGCGCCCAAGATTGTTTTGTGCGAAGTCGATCTGCGAATGGTCGAGCCGGATGTCCGTGTTGTTGGCAAGGGCCAGGCGGATGGTGTCGTCAAGAGAGAGCACCAGCTTCCCGTTGGAGGCGTGGTCCTGAAGGCCCTGGGGCGAGGCGAGCGGGGGCGCTGGTTTTTGGTGCGCGCCAATGCCCAACCATCTTTCCAGGAGTGGAGCATTTTGTGCCCGCGCGGGAGCGCCGGGAATCAGTGTGAAGAAAACTACGACTATGAAAAGATGCACCACTCTCATCGCTCACCCCCAAAAGATTGTCCTGCCGCCCTGAACTACTCGTAGCGAATGGCTTCGACTGGATCGAGCCGCGCCGCTTTGACCGCGGGATAGATGCCGAAAATCAGACCGACCGAAATGGAAACCAGGAACGCCAGAAGAATCGAGCTGATAGTCACGATGGTGGACCATCCAGCGAGCCATGCAATGACCTTTGACATCACAAAGCCAAGGAAGACTCCCAGCAGACCACCGGTGAAAGAAATTAGTGTGGCTTCGATGACAAATTGGCGGACGATGTCCCGCCGCCTGGCGCCGATCGCACGCCGCACACCAATCTCGCGGGTGCGCTCGAGAATGGCCGCCAGCATGATATTCATGATCCCAATCCCGCCAACCAGAAGAGAAATGGACGCGATGGCCACCATGACGGTATTGAAAAGCTGCTCGGTGCGTTTTTGCTGCGCGAGCAGCTCCGCGGGGACGATGACGTTGAAGTCGCCCGCGCCGTGGTGCGAGGAGTTCAGAATGCCGCGGACCACTTCGGCATCGGTGGCGCTGGTCTCCGGCGAGGCGAGATGCAGATACAGGCCGTCGACCTCATCCTTCAGTTCGCTTTGCGAATCTTCGAGACGATACATGACTGCATTCAACGGCGCATAGACGAGGTTGTTCATGTCTTCGGTGCGCACTCCGGAGACGTCCGACTGCGGAGCCAGTTGCGGCGCGACGATTCCGATCACGTGGCACCATTGTTCGTTGAGCTTGATGTATTCGCCGATCGCCGCGCTCGCGCCAAACAGGCTTTCCTTGGCGGCCGCTCCCAGAACGCAGACCGGCGCAGCGGCGGCATTTTCCGGGCCGTCGAAGAAGCGGCCTTCCGTGACGCGGAGATGGCTGATCTCCAGATAGCTTGGTTCCACGCCGTAAACGATAGGCGTGTCTTGCTGCGGCTTAGGGAGAAACTTCCCAGGGCTAAATCGTTTCCGCGGAGTGCCGTCCTTAATGTCGGGTATATTTTTTCGAATAATCTGATAATCGCTGAGAGTCAGGCCCGGGGAGGTTTTCCGCACCTTCTGCAGCTCCTGCCAGTTGGGAGATTCCTTGGCCTCGACAATAAGATTGCGGACGCCGAGCTGTTCGATGAAGGCCATGACTTTCTGCTGGGCTCCCGCTCCGATGGAGAGCATGGCCACGACCGCGGCGACGCCAAAGATCATGCCCAGCATGGTCAGAAGGGAACGCAACTTGTGGCTGGTCAGGTTTTCGAACCCCAAGGCGAGATCGGGCAGCCATTGTTGCAGGGACCTTGGCTCCGTGATGGCACCGGCGTTCATGGTTATCCGCTGAGCCTCATTTCGACGCTGGACCCATGCCGGGATTCGCGGTTCCGCTGTTCTTGCTGTTTGCGGCGGTGCGTTTCTCCGGATTCACAAGAGCGACGACCGTTCCGGGTGAAATGCCGCTGAGGATCGCGCGGCCTTCGCTGACGGCCCGGACTTTGACTTCCTGCACTTCGAAACCGCGGTTGCGTTTGCAATAGACGACTTTTTTGCCGTCGTGGTCAAAGATGGCTCCGCCGGGAATCGAAACGGCGCGGGAAAGATTGTCACCGAGAATATTCAGGCGAACCGCAAAGCCAGGGCGCAACCGCGCATCGGCCCGGTCGAGCTGGACCGCCACGTCGAATTTGTGCCGTGCGTTTTCGTCCCAGAATTCGTGGCTCGTCGCCCCGCCAACGGTTTGCACTTTGCCCGAAAATGATTCACCGGGAAGGGCATCGACCCTTATTTCTACGGATTGACCTGCCTTGAGGTTGATGCGGTCGGTTTCACCGACTTGGGCGGAAATTTCAAGGCGAGACATGTCGATTACTTCTGCGATGGAGCTGCCCGGATTGACCTGATCGCCGACGTGATAGTCCGGGAGCGTCATCCCCCACATGAAAAAACCACCTGTGGAATCCCTATTGCCGTGGATGACGACAAGACCATCGATGGGCGAGGTGATGTGCATGTTTTTGATGTTTTGCTCCGCTTGCTCCATAGAGAGACGAGCCTTGTGCCGCTTCTCCTCGCTGATGGCCAGAGCCGATTGGTTGGAAGCCGTGTGCGATTTGACGTCCTCCTGAAGCTGGGCCAGCGCGCGCTTGGCTTCGTCGAGGGTGAGCAGGTTCTTCTGCGCGTCGATGGTGCTCACCAGTTCGTTCTTGCTGACTTCGAGCTCCGCGCGGCGGACTGCGTACTTTGCCTTCAGGAGCGCGGTCTGATCCTCTGCCGTCTGGACGTCGGCGTCCGCCTTGGCTTTTACGATCTCCTGCTCCGCTTGGAGCAAGTCGCTGCGATTCTGTCCCAGATTGTATTCCTGCTGGCTGGGATCAAATTCGAGTACCACATCACCGGTGTGGACCTGGGCCCCAGAGCGGGCCAGCGTGACAATTTGCAGCGTGCCTCCGCCGATGGCCGGAGCCGAGATGGTTCTCGATTCACTGGTCCGCAAGACTCCCGTCGTGGAAACCTTGAGTTGAAGATCAACCTCTTTGACTGTAGCGGTTGGAATTTCGGAATCCGTCGCCAGGACCGTCGTTTGACGGCAGGCCAAGCAGCATCCCGCCAGCGCGAGGACAACAAGAAATGCCGGTGATTCTGAGCGGCCATTCATCGCCATGGTTCTCTACTCCGTCACCGTTGGATCTTTCAGAGCCAGTTGCTCTCCCGGTTGCAGTCCCTTTCCGATCAGCGCCTCGTCTCCGCTACGGCGCAATACTTCGACGACGGTCTCTTCGAACTTCGAGCCGCGCCGGACATAGGCGACCGTGCGGCCCGCTTTTCGGAAAAGCGCCGAAGACGGGATCACCATGCCGTTGGCGACGCGGTCTACCGCCACCCGGACAAGCGCCCCCATTCCCGGCGTAAGGCGGGCATCGCTATTCGACAGTGCCACTTCAACACTGAAGTTTCTGGGCACGGGCCAACCGGCGTTGAAATCCAGGCTGGCCGTCGGGCTAATCGTTTCGATTCGTCCCTCAAAGCTGCCGTCGGGAACAGCCTCGACGCGCACCATTCCGGTCTGCCCAACTTTCAACTGCCCCCTCTCCGCTTCTTCAATACGCGCCGCAATCTTTAGCGTGGACGGGTCGGGAAGCTCAGCGATGGCAGCACCCGGCCACGCCCGGTCTCCCGGCTTGAAGGGAGTGGGGCCGCCCTGGGGCTGCCAGTGATTTTGGAGCGAGACAACCCCATCGAGCGGAGCCCGCAAACTAAGCAAAGCAAGGCTGCGCTCGTCTTGCTGCACTTGAAACGCCGCCTGATCGTGCTTTTGCTTCTTGCTCGCGAGGTCAGCGGCCGCGGCAGATCGGTCCGCATCCAGTTTGGCCTCGGTTTCCTTGACCTTCTGCTCGGCGTCCGCGAGCTTCAGTTTGGCTTCCTCGCCTTCAATCACGGAAACAATCTCCTGTTTGCTCGCATCCAAGCGCGACTTTTGAGCGGCGAACTTGGCGTTCATCAAATCGGTGAGGTCCTGCTCCTCCTTCAAGCGCGCCGCGGCCCGTGACTGCTGAATTTCCGCTTCCGCTGATTTGAGCGTGGATTGATCCTGGGCAACCTTTTGCTTCATGGTCGTGTTGTCAAATTCGACCAGAACATCTCCCTTCTTGACCTTCGCTCCGTTGGTCGCAAGTTTTACGATTTGAAGGTCGCCTGCACCGTAAGGCGCGGTGACGATCACGGAATGGAGAGCCTTGACCTCGCCTTTGACTTCCAGATAGTCCACGAACTCTTTTCGTTTTACCTCGGCCATGGAAAGTTTGGGTGCCGGACTGGCCAGGCGCAGGGTGCCAAAAACAAGACCACCGAGCACCACCGCCGCGGCGCCGGACATGGCTCTTTTTCCAGGTTTCCATTTCTTATTCATGGCCGGTTCTGCCCCGACTGGTCCTCGATGGCAGTCCGCCGGATGATGTCTCCTTCCGAAACCCCGGACTTGACAACCGCTTCGAGATCGTTTCGGGAACCCGTTTGCACGGTATGCTTCTCAAAGCTGCCCCTGGTCTCCAGCCAAACAAAGAAATGGTCACCTTCGAAGCCAATACTCTGACAGGGGATAACAAGAACGTTTTTTTGCGAGCCGAGATCAAGATCGAGCGCCGCAGAAAGGTCCGGCAGGAGCCGAGCATCCATCCCTTGAACGGAAAAACGCGCGTTGAAGGAGCGCACCGCTTCCGTAAATTGTCCCGTATGGCCTAACGGCGAGAGATCCTCAAGAACGGCCGGGAGAGTCATTCCCGGATACGCATCCAGGTGCATGTGCGCCTGCTGACCAGGATGGACTTTCAACAGATCCACCTGATTTAGCTGGACGCGGACCTCCATTTGGGATGGATCCACGACCTGCAGGAAGGGAACGCCCGGCCTCACCTGGTCGCCCTGCTGCACGGTTCCCATGCGGCCGCCCAGCCAGATCGTGTTGTAGACGACTACTCCCGGCATCGGGGAATGAACCACCATCTTCGCCGCGTTTCCTTGGGAATAGCGCATGGCCTCCAGCGCGCGGTCGCGCTGAATCTCCTGAATGCGAATGGCAGCGGTGGCTGCGGCACGTTTCAACTGGTAGGTCTCTTTAAGCTGCTTGAACGTGGTCTGTGCTTCGTCGACGGCTTCCTGATTTTTCTCGGCGTCGATGCGCGAGACGATCTCATTTCTCTGCAGCTCGAGCTGTGCGCGTTTGAGTTCGTCTTCCGCCTGCTTCATCGCTGTATCATCTTTGGCGCGGGCAATGTTTTCGTCAGCTTGTTTCTGGGCTACCTGCCCCACAAGGTTTTCGTAAGTGCTTTTCTTATCGAGATAATCCCTCTCCTCCGCTTGGGGATCGAATTCGACGAGGACATGGCCCTTCTCCACGTGCGTGCCGGCGGGAGCAAGCTTGGTGATGACCATGGAACCGACCTGGGCTCCTTCGAGCCTGGGGGCAAGAACCACGAAGGAACGCGAAGCTTGGGTGGTCCCGTTGAGCCGCAGAGTCTGCGTGAAGTCCTTTCTTTCCACTTTGACGATGGATTCCTCGACACTCGTTGCCGCTCGTCCGCTCCGGAAATGAGCGAACAGGAAAGCGGTCATGACGAGAAGAAGCGAGGCGGACGCACGGAAAATGAATTTCTTGGACTCTCCGCTGGATAGGGCTATTTGATCCATGGCGCTTCAGCTACCCTGGGAAATTTCGGCCTGCCACGTTCAGTCTGGGCTGTTGGATTTCAACTACGGTTAAATGGTTGCGTCGTTCGAATCCTGCCAACCTCAAAACCTCACAACCCCCAGAGTTTATCTCATAAGCGGGCTCAGGAAAATGCTCAAGTTGGATGAAACAATCTGTTTGGCTTACGCAATTCGCTCCGGAGACTGTGGGTCTAAGTAGAATACCTGACGCCGCCAGGAAACCAGCCAGATTGGACGTCAATAGGCGGTTTGGCTAAACTGAAGGATTGAATTCAAGTGGAAAGACGCACCCCTATGAGTGATTCCGTTCAAAAACCATCTTCCGTGAGAGTGCGTTTTGCCCCGTCCCCCACCGGTTACTTGCACGTGGGAGGGGCCCGGACGGCCCTTTTTAACTGGCTGTTCGCGCGGCGCCAGGGCGGCACGATGATTCTCCGCATCGAGGACACCGATGCGGAGCGCAACAAGCCCGAACTGGTGCAGGGGATTCTGGATGGCCTGCGATGGCTGGGCGTCAACTGGGACGAGGGGCCATTTTACCAGTCACAAAGAACGGAATTGTACTTGGGGGCGGCGAAAAAGTGTTTGGCCAATGGGGCGGCCTTCTTGTGCTACTGCCCCGCGGAAAAATATGCCGGCGGGGACCACGCCGAACCGGCGCAGGATGAAGAGCGGAAGGCTGGCGGGCCACGGCGCGTTACGCGCTGTTCCTGCCGCGATGGCAAACCGTCGACACCGGGCGTGAAGCCCGCGGTTCGCTTCCAGGTTCCTCTTGGCGGAACAACGAAATTTTTCGACGCAGTGTTCGGGGAGCGCGAGTTTTCGAACGAGGAAATTGAGGACTTTGTATTGCTGCGCTCTGGGAAAAACGACGAGGAATTCGGCCCGTCCATGTATCAGCTGGGGGTCGTCGTCGACGATATCGAGATGCGCATTACGCACGTGATTCGCGGCGCGGATCACCTTTCGAACACTCCGAAACAAGTGCTGCTGTACCAGGCGCTGGGCGCAGAGCCTCCCGTTTTTGCGCATGTGCCTCTGATACTCGGGGCGGACAAGTCGCGCCTTTCGAAACGCCACGGAGCGACCGACGTGAATATGTACCGCACGGAAGGTTTCTTGCCGGAGGCGTTTCGCAATTTTCTAGCCCTGCTGGGCTGGTCGCCGGGAGGCGACGAAGAATTTCTGCGTACAAAAGAGTTGATCGAGAAATTTTCGCTCGAGGGCGTGAGCCGTACCAATGCGGTATTCGACCGGCCGAAACTCGAGTGGTTCAACACGCAATACCTTCAGAGACTTCCGATCGAGGAACTGCTGCCCGAGGTCGAAAACGAATTGAAGCGCAGCGGCCTGTGGAAGCCGGAGTGGGCGGCGGGAGCCGCTCCGGGTCTCGACGGCCAGGATCGCGCGTGGTTCTCAAGGACCGTCGATTTGCTGCGGCCACGAATTCGGCTGTTGCCGGATTTTTCTTCCTGGGCGCGCGCGTTTCTTAGCGACGAGTTCACGCGCGATGCAGCGGCAAAAGAGAAATTCTGGAAAGATCCGAAAGTGCCTGAACTGCTCGCGAAGCTGGCGGATGTGCTGGAAAAGCTGAAGGAATGGAACCACGACGCCTGCGACCACGCCTCGCGCGCCGTCGCGGAAGCCGCCGGCGTGAAGGCGGGGCTGCTGATCAATGCGACACGCGTGGCGATCGTCGGCCAGGCGGTGGCGCCGCCGCTCTTTGACACCATGGTCGTTCTCGGTCAGGAGCGCGTCGCGCGCCGTTTGCGCGCCGCGCTCGCCGAGTTTGGCAAGGCCTAGAGGAAACCTTCCTTCGGACATTTCACCGCCCGACATTCTTGCCGGAAACTCGTTCTCCGAACCAAGATGGCTGGTTATTGTTTTCCAAAAATCTCAGGGTGCACAGGTTTGGTGGCGGACGCTGAAGCAACGATGTTCACCGTTGCGTCCAGAGTGAGTGTGACCGGGGGCAGGCAGAGTTCGCTGCTGCAGGCCTGATAACGCAGCTTCAGCGGAATGTGTTGTTCGCCGAGAGGCGTGCTCGCGAGCGCGGTGACGGGCATGCGCAGAATCACAGTGTCCTGGTAGACGTTCAGAGGGATTTTCGAAAAGGCGAATTTTTCGAGCCTGCCCTGGGGATAAGAGACTTCGCCGCTGTTGAAACCCGAAGGGAGCACGGCCTTCAGATCGGTGGCGATTAGGTAGTCCTCCGATTTTTCGCGCGCATTGATATGGAAGCCCGGGCGAATCTTCATGACCACGGCGATTTGGAACGAACTGCCGCGGGCGGCGGGATCGAGCGAGGCGTAAATTTCCGGCTTGACGACTTCGCGACCGGAAGGAACCTGCGAGGATGACGAGGGGGTAGTGGCGGCACAGAGCACTGGGGCGATTATGAGGGAAAACGTCGTGGTGAATTTCACAGAGTCACCTGAGCGCCGAGTTGCTGGGAGATAACGCGGCTCATTACTGCGAGAAGGTCTTCGCCGGTTTTTTCGTGGACAAAGGCGTTCCGCGATTCGCTCCAACCGAGCTTGAAACTGGTGGAAAGCGCGGAGACCCAGATTTCGCGGACGGGCGTGTTGGGTGAAATCACGAACTTGGCTTCTTCGGGTTCCTCGAAAATAACTTCGAGTTTTCCAGCTTCGCCTTCCACGTCGAAGCCGTGTTCGTCGCCCGCGGTGAGCATGCGGCGCTTAAGGTCCTCGAACGCGGCGTCGGCCTTTCGTTGAAAGTCTTTTTCATCGAGCATGTATTTAGCGTACATGAAGAGAGCGAGTCGTGGGTAGTGTCCCCGAGAAGGCCGGCCGATGAACTAAAAAACCAGTTTGTAGATATTGTCCTGGTTGTCTTTTGCTACGCCTTTTATTTCTGTGAGGAGATTCGGCTCTCCTCCCACAGACCTGTACATTTCCACGTTCAGGACGGTTCCGCGGTCTCCGGGAATCACAGCCTGAACGTAAAGCCTTTGGCCTAGGACATGGGACACATAAAATCCCGAGCCGTAAATCGTGTCCCAAACAGACGACAAACCCCACACTTCTTACGCAGAACGGCCCGACCCAAAAGTGGCGCGTGGCGGCCCGAAACCAAAAATCTCCACGATTGTGCCGAGTACCTGCGTTCATCGTATTGCCACGCATGATCTGAGACGGCTAATGGCATGTAACGGTTTCTCGGGAATCGTTGTTGAATACAACGGGTATGCGGAATGTATCGCTTCGATTTTCCGGACTATTCTATGACCAACTCTCAACCCTAAACGCTTTGTTCAATGAGGGATAACGGCGGCATTGCCGGGGCCTCCGACGGGCTGGAGTTTTGGGATGCGCTGGTCGACAGGAGGAAGAGAGGGAAACGGGCCGTGCGGCTCGGATTGGTACCAGTAGGCCACGGAATAATAATTGTCGGAGCGGTGGTTGGCGTGACCGTGTTCGATGGTGGCGCGCAATGATTTGGAGAAAGGAATTGGCGAATCGAGATGAAAGCGGTAGACGGATGAGCGGCCGCCAGCGTGCTCCTCCCCTTTAACGGGCGCGCCGAAAAGCCGGTAAGAAAACGCGCTTCTTCCAAAATCAAAAGCGCCGAGAAAATAATCCTCGGAACCCGTTCCGTTGATGGAAGGACGCGGCTCACCGTCGATGAAAAACATGTCGTCGCCTTCCCCCCACCATCCGTCCTGATTCTGCAGCACGGACATGGTGACTCCCAGGAAGTGGCCACGGCCGGTGGCCTCCATCCAAATATAATTGCCCTCGCCGTTCAGGTTTTTCTTCTCTTCGACGAGCCGATCGGAATTCAACTGCCATTGATTGCTCCAGCCAGGGTTGGGCTGAGCCTGACGAAACTGCGCGTGGAAATAGAGCGTGCCCGCGGGGAGTGGCTTGGAGTAGGCGCGGTAATCGAGATTGAAGTAGAACAACGGAACCTTCTCCCGTCCTTCATTGGTCAGGGTGATGCGGGCGTGTTTTTGGAAGGGCATGGGAAAAAATGAGTTCAGCGCGCGGTCATTGGCGACGGAAAGCAGCTCGGATTCCCAAGTAAAGTAGTCGCCGAGGCCCAGGCCAAAGAAATCGCCCAACGGAGCTTCCACGCTGGGAGTGCGTTCGCCGTCCCAATACATGCGCAAAACAAGCTCTTTCAAGTGGTGAGGCGCGGGGGCGTAAAGGGTGAACCAGATGTGCGTGAGCAGGGCCGGACCTTCAGCATCGAGGATGGTGAGCGTGCCGCCGGGCTCGATGGGCCGGAAGTCCGCGTTTCCCCCGCTGGGGTCGGCGCTGGAGACTCGCTTGAGGCCATAATCCTGTGGTTGCGTTAGGTTGGTTTGCCAGCGAGGGAAATCCTGCGCCCATGCCGGCCAATCGACCGTTGCAAAGATCACCGTTAGAACTAGAGTCGATGGGAAACGCTTCATCGAGTGCCTCCTAGTCAGAAGTCTTTGATTTCGCGAAGTTGGCCGTTGCTGACGTCGTAGACGAAGCCGCGGACGGTCACGGTCCGCGGAATCCAGGGATGAGTGCGGAGCTTCTGCAATTGGTGGCGGACATTCTCCTCGACGTTCTGGAAAGCGTAGAAGAAGGCGGGGGCGACGGCGGCGGTTCCAGTGCGATTCTGGATTCTGGTGCGCAAGTCTTGTTCGCTGGTATGCATCAGGCCGCAATCGGTATGGTTGATGACCATGAATTCCTCGGTGCCAAGCAAATAATGCGATACCACCAGGGAGCGCAGGGTGTCATCCGTGACGATGCCGCCGGCATTGCGGATGATGTGGGCGTCGCCCTCTTTCAGTCCCAGGGTGCGAGTCGAAAGGCGGGTGTCCATGCAAGTGAGGACGGCGAGCTTGCGCTCGGGACGCGGCGTTAGTCTGCGCAATTCATGGGTGCGTGAATAAACTTCATTTGCTGCGAGGACTTCGTCGATGACGCTCATGGGAAGAAGAGTTTAGCAAAACAGAAGGAAGTGAGAAGAGGGTGCCGGGCCGCAGGCATTCCCTAGCAAAGGAAAGAGCCTCGTCTTATGCGCTACTGTCCGTTGGCTACCAACGGGGCCCCCTCTTAGAGTTGAGATTCGATGGCTTTGGTGAATTCTTCGTAGCTAATGAGGCCTTGGACCTTCTTCACAATTTTCCCGTCGCGGGAGATGAGGAAGCTCGTGGGGTAGCCGAGGAGGCCGCCGAACTTGTCGGCCACGTCGTCGTTACCAATCACGATAGGATAGTTCATGGGGAACTTCTGGCCGTTGACGTTGAAGCGTTCCTTGGCCAGGAAAGGAACGACGGCGGACTTACCTTCCTCGTCCATGGAGATGCCCAGGACGGTGAAGCCCTTCGCTTCGTACTTCTGCTGCATTTCGATGAGCCACGGAATTTCGATGTAGCAGGGATCGCACCAGGTGGCCCAGAAATTGACGAGCACAACTTTGCCTTTGTATTGGGCGAGCGTGGCATCCTTGCCGTCGAGATCTTTGAAGGTGACTTCTGGAGCGGCCTTGCCGTCGGGCGCATCGTTCGGCCGCGGGGCGTTGTTCGACGGCACTTTGACTTTGACGCGCGTGGCCCTGTCTGCATAGACAGTGGCAACGATAAGCACCAGCACGGTGGAGACGATGAGGACAATTTTCTTCATTGGTTATTTCCCTGAGTTGGTCAGGCGCACTCCTCTAAAGTGAAAAACGATTCAAGAAAGTCAGCTTAGTCGAGAGCCAGGTCAACTTGTTCACGAAGACCAATCCCCCGACGAACAATAGTAAGGCGCCGCTGAAAAGCTCGACGACGTGGAGATACTTTCGAAAGTTCTTGTAGAACACCATGAACTTGCCGATGCCAAGGGCCGTGAGCAGGAAAGGAATGGCCAGTCCGGCAGAGTAGACGGCGAGGAGCAGGACGCCGCGCGCAATCGTGTCGCTGCGGGCGGCCAGTATGAGCACGGCGCTGAGAATCGGTCCGATACAGGGAGTCCAACCGAAAGCGAACGCGAAGCCAAGCAGGAACCCGCTCCAGATGCCGGGCTGCGTGGCTTTGGTGCGAAGGTGGACATCGCGATTGAGCCAGCGAGCCATCGACGGGCCGAAAAAGCCCACGAGCGAAAGTGAGAAAAAATGAGCGGCGCCCAAGCCGGCAAAGAGGGGCGCGTGGCGAAAATAGGCGCCGATCCCAAGAGCGACAAGGATGATGCCGAGGATTATTCCAGCGCGCAGATTCAATTTGATGAGCGCGCCAATCAGGTGCAGGCCAAAGAGAAGGATCAGAGCGCCGGCGACAGGGGCGAGCAGCGAGCGGTTCCGGAGAAGGAAAGAGCCAACAGCGCTGGCGGACGCGCCAAAAGAAATGAAAACAACAGAAAAGCCGGCAACAAAGGTGAGAGCGGAGGCGAATAGGCCCGAGCTCGGAACCTCACCCTGGCGGAGCTGCTCCATGCCGATGCCGGAGAGCATGGAGATGTAGCCGGGGACGAGCGGCAAAACGCAGGGCGAGAGAAACGAGACCAGCCCGGCGAGAAAAGCTCCTGCTAGGGGAACGTCAGCGGTCATCTCAATGCAATCCTCGGCATAGGCTTTCCATCCAGCTAGAGAGACTCGAAAACCCTGCCTCTTATTCTCCCACAAATCTCGTTCGCGCTCGTGCCTGAGCCAACGTCCTCGCCGACAGGCCGGGATCTGCGAGGAGCGAACCGCACCAGTTCGCAATGGGAATACACACCGCAGGGTAGGTCCATCGGTTGAAAACAATGCCGTCCATTCATTAGACGCAGAAAAGGTGAAAAGGGAACAAGTCGAAGGAGGGAGCCAATACCTGACAGATGATAGATTTGACTGGCGTCGAACGGAAACTAGCTGCGTGAGGCTGTCTGTAAATGATTGAACAGATGCGTCTTGCTGGAGCAAGGATTGGCACGGCGGTTGCCATCATCGGACTCGACGCTGTACCGCGTCTGGCAGGTGAGTATGCGATGGACGCCCAACAAAGTGACGCTGCTGCGAGTCGTAGTAGGGTTCGCAGCGGTGTGCCTGTTCGGGCGTGGAGCGTGGGCGAACCTCACGGCCGTTGGGCTGACCGTGGCGGCGATCGCGCTGGATGCGCTTGACGGGCATCTCGCGCGGAAGAAAAAGATGGCCACTCCCGTGGGCGCCCAACTGGACATCCTCGGCGACCGCATGATTGAAAACGTGTATTTCACGTATTTCGCCGTCGTGGGGATGGTGTCCCTTTGGCTGCCCGTTCTGTTTTTTGCGCGGGGGGCGGCGACGGATTTTCTGCGCGGGCTGGCGATGAAAGCGGGACACTCCGGCTGGGGAGCGCATGCCATGCTGCGCACGTGGTGGGGACAGGCGCTGGTGGCTTCGCGCTGGAGCCGGGGATTGTATGCGGCGATGAAGTGCCTATGCTTCTGCTATTTGGGTTTGGAGTTGGCGCTGACGCGTGGGCCGGTGGCTCTGGTCGGTGAACTGGCAGCCGATGCGCACGCCACGATTCGCGTGGGGGCGCAGGTGCTGACGTGGATGACGGCGGCGTTTTGCCTGCTGCGCGGGCTGCCTGTTTTGGTGGAAGGGTGGAAATACTTTGCCGGGAACATGCGGCCGGTGCGCGCGGCAAAGAGCCCGGCGCGGGAGGCGGCATGAAGGTGCAAAAGGAGGTCCACGAGATCAGGGAAGTAAATGGCGCAAAGGAGCGTGAAAGAAACATCGCGGCGTTCTTTGATTTAGATGGAACGCTCATGGCCCTGCCGTCGTTGGAGAGGAGGTTTTTCCGGATGTTGAGATACCGGAGAGAAATCGGCACAAGAAGCTATTTTCTGTGGATGAGGGAATCGCTACGGCTTCTGCCGCGAGGGATCCGCGCGGTTTTGCACGCGAACAAAGCGTATCTGCGCGGCGTGCATATTCATGACGAGTGTGGCGAGAGAGATGGGGCCATCTCTTCTTGGCACAAAAGCGGCCACCAGGCCGAGGGACAGGCGTCGGCTCCTCCGAGGCGCAATCCACGATTGCCTGTCCCCGCCTTCTTTGCGCCAGCCATCGAGAGAGTGACATGGCACGCGAAACAGGGACACGAGATCGTGCTGCTGAGCGGGACGCTTGAGCCATTGGCACGGGAAGCGGCGCGCGCCATAGAAGTCGAGCTTGCCGCGTGCGGAGTCACCGCGCAGATTCGCGTATGCGCCACGCGACTGGAAGAAAAGGACGGAAAGTGGACGGGAAGAATCTTGGGCGAAGCGATGTTCGGGAAGTCGAAAGCCCGCGCGGCAAAGCGACTTGCCGAGGCGATGCGTTTCGACCTGGGGCGGTCCTACGCATATGGAGATAGCTTGACTGATCGGTGGTTGATGGACGACGTCGGCAGGCCAGCGGCGGTGAATCCGTCGAAAGACCTTTTGAGCGTTGCGCGGGCGCGCGCCTGGCCGATATTGCATTGGGACAGAAAAGAGAATCTAGCGCGGCGCGACAAAGAGCTTAGAGCCCACCGAGATTGCCGGATAGAACTGGCGAAACCGGAGAACGCCGAATGAATGACGCCGAGCGAGAGAACTATCGAGGAAATGAAGCCGCGTTCGCTTGGCGTCCTGAAGCGCGTGTCCCGCAAGTCAAAGGAAGCGCGGCCTCCTTCGGCGCGGAGAGGCAGGGAATCGCGACATGCTTCTCCCGTGAAGGAGCAGCGGCTTGGGCGGCGTGCGGACCATTCGAGTGGGTAGCGCTGGCGTATTTGGCGGTATCGAGTGCGTTGATCTCCGTGTTTGCCGAAAATCTTGCGCATCCCGTGAAGTTGTTCGGCGTGCAAGCGCTGGCCGCGGCGCTGGTCCTGGCTTTGTGCCGGGTGGAAGCCCGGGTCGCGGAGCAGGCCAAGCAGCAAGGCCAGACTTCCGCTTCAAGGTTCTGGCGTTTCTGGCGGCACTGGTATCCACACCTGTTTTTTCTTTTCTGCTTTGAAGAGATGGGCAAGCTCGTGCATCTGGTAACGCCTGCCTGGCAGGACGCGAAACTCATCGCGTTTGATCAATGGCTGACGGGAGTGAATCCTTCGTTGTGGCTCGAGCGCTTTCAGCAGCCGGCCCTGAACGAATTCATGCAATTCGCCTACTTTACTTACTTCGTTTTTCTGCTGATTCTCGGCGGGATTCTCTACTACCGGCGCGATTGGGAGAGTTATTGGGGAGTGATGACGTATTCGGCGGTTGGCTATGTTTTGGGCTACGTGATCTCGATGTTTTTCCCTGTGCAAAGCCCGTGGTTCACCTTTGCGAACATGTGGCACGGCGATCTCACCGGCGGACCATTCACGGCGCTCATCAACATGATCGAGAAATGCGGGCGAGTGCACGGCGCAGCGTTTCCCTCGCAGCACGTGGCAGGAGCGGTTGCGGCCCTCTGGGGAGCCTGGCGGCACAGACGGTGGCTCTTCTGGATATTCCTTCCGTTCGCACTGTGCATGTGCGTTTCAACCGTTTACATAAGAAACCACTATGTGGTGGACGTCTTCGGGGGGATGGCCACAGGAACGCTGGGGTACGTGATCGGCAGGCGGATCATGAAGACGCGAGCCGCAGTTGCAACGGAGGCGGGCTAAATCGGCGGCCTGCGATCTTGAGGCTGAAAGAAACGCTCAAAGACCTTGGCGATGCGGAGCAAGACGTGCTCGCTCGAGACACCGGCCATGATTTGCAAACCGACAGGCAATCCCGAGAGGGTAGCGCCGCAGGGAACGGAAACGGCGGGCACACCGGCAAGATTTGCGGGCCGGTTGTGTCGCAGTAGCAAAGCGCGCGCCGGATACTCGTGCGCGCCGACGCGGACGGTTTCTTGATTCAATCGCGGAGCCTCAGCCGCAGTCGAGGGGAATATCATTGCATCCACATCCGCCTCCGCCAGCGCCAAATGCAATTGTTGGATGAATTGTCTCTGAATCTCCAGCGCACGCAAATAGTCGACCGCCAGCACTTTGTGTCCCATTTCGAGTCTTGAACGCACGTCGTCGCCGTACTCTGCGGCCCGTGCTGGAAAGTATCCCTGTTGCTGATGGTAGATGGTCGCTTCCGTCCAGGCGATGTGATTTCCCGCATCTTCGGTTTCATCGAGCAGCGGAACGGAAATATCTTTCGTGGTCACGCCGGCCCGGCCCAGCTCTCGCATGGCGGCGTCAAACACCCTCCGGACCTCGCTTGAAAGAGCATCGAAGAACAGTTGGCGCGGAATTCCCAGGCAAAACTTTCTTGCATCAGCCCGCAAAGTCGAAAGTTTCGCCATGTTCTGCTCGCGGCCAACGCGCGAGTACAGAACTCCCGTCAGAATGGCGACATCATCTACGGTCCGAGCCAGCGGCCCGGCGCAATCGAGAGCAGGAGACAGCGGGACAATACCTTCACAAGAAATGCGCCGCCAGGTCGGCTTTAATCCGAAGATGCCGCAGAGAGAGGCGGGAATGCGGATGGAGCCGCCGGTGTCCGTTCCAATGCTTCCATAGCAAAGGCCCGCAGCAACCGCGGCGGCGGAACCTCCGCTGGATCCTCCAGCGATGCGCGCGAGATCCCAAGGATTTCGCACCGGGCCATAGTGGGGATTGTTGGACGTCACGCCGTAGGCGAACTCGTGCATATTGGTCTTGCCGAGCAAAACGGCGCCGGCTTCCCTAAGTTGCCCGACGACGACAGCGTCCTCTTTTGGAATGAAATCCTTCAGGATTTTTGAACCGGCCGTGGTTCGAATGCCTTTGGTATGAATGTTGTCCTTCAGCGAGATGGGAACGCCATGCAGCGGGCCGCGGTCGCGATGTCCCTTGCGCCCGCGCGGCGCGAATAGCTCCGCTTCAGCTTTTTTGGCCTGCGCAAGTGCAGGTTCCGCGGCGACGGTGATATAAGCGTTGAGTTTTGGATTGAGCCGCTCGATGCGCGCCAGCATTAGCTTGGTGAGTTCGGCGGGCGAAAGTTTGTGCTTGCGGAAAAGTTTTCCGATTTCTTCGATGGAAGCAAATGCCAGATCGGTGTCGTTCATGGATGCCACATTAAATCAGAACCAAAGATAACCGAACTGGAGCTCCTGGCGCCACGCAGGCCGTCGGTTAAAAAATCTTTTCCTGGTGGCGCAAATTCCCAAAGTTACCGATGTTCGCGATGATGAACGCTATGCGAAACTGGTTCTCCGCGCGCACCTGCCCGAGGTTGATGCGCCGATACTCGACCGCGAGTCCGCAGCAGCCCCCGTTGTAACTCATCTGAACGATCTGGTTTTGCAGTGTCTTGTTTTCGAAGTCGTAGCCGAGTCCGGCAATCAGATTAAAACCCTTGCGCGATTCGCTGCCGTAGCCCACCAGCCCGCGAACCTGGTTCGAAAGAGGCTGCTGAAAAACTGGCAGCACAGGAGGCGGCTGAGGAGGAAGATCGTTGAGCATGGGATTGTTATCCATCCGGAAGAAAGCGGCAGTGGCAAAAAATTCCCCGTACGGCTTCACTTTCAGCAGCGTGCCGATGGTAACGAGTCTTTGGATCTGTGGATCGTACTGAAGAATTTGCTCCAGATCGTAAGGGCCGCCGGGAGTAATCTTGAAATCGCTGACGATCGGTGACCAGTTGCGGGGGCCAAACGCAAAAGCAAACGGCGTGATGGAATCGAGCGCCTGGAAGACGTTGCGCTGTCCATTGAGAATGGCGCCGCCAAACGTCGGGTCAAAGTAATGCTTCTGGACGATGCGCCACGAAATCAGTTCCTGAGGCTGCCCGTCACCGTCTTTCCGGAAAAGCCGCTGCGTAAAGCCATATTCGACTTCGCTCGTGTTTGTCAGCGTGGTATCGGAATCGAAACGCACAAACTGCGCGAAGCGATTTACTCCGGTGACGTAACGGTAGGCGAAAGCGGGTTCAATCGTGTGTTTATACCGCCGGGTCTTGTCCTTGTTCAAGGAAGTGCGCTCGAAGAATCGTTCGAGCACCGGCGGCCGGATTTCAACAGTGAACTCGCCGGTGTTGCGGGAGATGGCAACGGGACTGACCTGGCCGGCGGAATCAAAGGAATCGCCATAGCGTGTGGTGCGGAATGCGGCGGAAGGGGTCACGCCAAGCCACCGTCCGAAATGCAGCGGCACGGTAATCCGCGGCGCCAACTCATAGCGATCGACGAAATTCGAAGTTCGAATATCTTCGTCGTTGCGGAATACGACGCCCGCAAACGCATCCAAGCCGAAATAGATGGGCAGGCTGCGCAAGGGGGCCTGCTCAACCGAGCCGAAGCGCGCTTCCGGCAGGTTGCGAAGAGTAACGCTCGTGGCAGGAACTGCAGGGGAAGTCGCCGTTGCGGCGACCGGCAAGGTGAGGAAACTCTTGTCGCTGAGGCCCGCGAAATTCAGGCTGAAGCCGCGAAAATTATTCGATAGGAAGGCGGCGCTGCGCACTTCGGAGTTGATGGCTTCGCCGAAGGAGTCGGCGAAGGCCAGACGGAAAGTAAGCGAGGAAAGATGATTGTAGTCGGTCACGAAGCGCCAGCCACCGGGCAGCAACGATTGAATTTCTAGCCGCTGCTGCTCGCCACCTTGAGGACTGCGCGTCGTGCCGTCCGGGTTGAGGAGGCCGCGGTCCTCAACTCCAAAATAAGTGTACTCAATCGACGTGTTTTCAAATGGCTTGGCACGAAAGGTTCCGCGTTCAAGAACGCCGCGGCGGCTCATGAATTGTGCGCCAATGGTGGCGTCCATCCACGGATTAGGAGCCCAATAAAAAGCATCACCAAGAATAAAGCCCTTGCGCGAGCTTTGGCCGACATCGGGAATCAGGAAACCGGTTGCGCGGACTTTGCGGCCTGCAGGGGCCGTAGCGTAAGGAAGCCAGATCAGCGGCACACGGAAAAGACGAAAGTTGGCGTTGACGAGCGCGACGGTCTTATCCAGACGAATGCGCGCGTTGGGTGCGTAGAACTGCCACTTGGGGTGCTCGGGGTCGCAGATGGTGATCCAGGCGCGGTGAACAAGGTAGACATCTCCCGGAAAACGCTCGACGTCCCGAGCTTCGAAGTACAGCGGGTTATCGGAAATCAGGAGTGTCGGATTGGGCCGTCGCTCGATCTGGATGCTTCCCCGGACGTTGTTGAATAGGCCGTGCCCGGTACTGACGTTGTAGTGAGCTTCGTCGGCTTCGAGATGTTCGTTGCCGTAATCGAGCTGAACGTGGCCCGTCGCCATGGCTTCGTAGGTCTTGCCGTTGTATTCGACGTGGTCGGCGCGAAGGCGAGTGTCGCCGTAATGAATGTCCACGTCGCCGTCAGCCGTCGTGACATCGCCTTTCCGGCCCTGTGTTTTCGCCTCCAAATTAGCGACTCCACCCTTGGCGGAAGACAAGCGACTTTGTTGTGCTGACGCGATGGATGGCGTTGCAGCAGTCAGCAGGAGAGCCAGTCCAGCCAGAAAAAGAAAAGCGCGGAGCGCGGTAGGAACCCGTGCGTGAGGATAGCGATTCACTCGGAACATGCAGTCAGTGAAAACCGTTGGATAGCCTAGCATGCGGTCGTAGGGATTTGAAGGCAAGGGAAGCCGGACGAGTTGCACGCGGAGACAGCAGGGTAATGGCATGGGGGAACAATCCCTCCGCGTGAAACGGAGCGACGCCATCGCGCGTCTTTCTTTGCACCGGGTTGGTTTGCCCTTTCAAAACACTTGATGCGCCAAACGGCCCAGCCGGAGTAACATGCCGGGCCTTCTGAACAGGGGGATGGAAATGAAGCTTTTGTGGAATGCTCTTCGGACGATTCTGGTTTGCGCGATCTTTCTCGGCGTGTTTGCGATGACTTCGAAGGCCGCGCCCGCCGACCAGCCAAGTCCTACCGATAAATTCAAGAATCTCGAATTCCGCGAAATAGGTCCCGCGACGATGGGCGGGCGCATCGATGATTTCGCCGTGGTGGAGAGCAATCCCAACATCGTGTATGTGGGCACCGCCTCAGGTGGCGTTTGGAAAACAACCAACAACGGCACTACATGGGAGCCGATCTTCGATAAGGAAGGCGTGTCGACAATCGGCGACATTGCTATTGCTCCGTGGGATCCGTCGGTCGTCTGGGTTGGAACGGGTGAGCCGAACAACCGGCAAAGCTCCTCCTGGGGCGATGGAGCGTACAAGTCACTCGATGGCGGAAAGACCTGGAAGAAGATGGGGCTAGAGGCGACGCGGCACATCGGGCGCATCGTGATTCATCCAAAGAATCCGGATGTGGTGTACGTGGCCGCGCTGGGACATTTGTGGGATGCGAATCCGGAGCGCGGAGTTTACAAGACGTCCGATGGTGGGAAAACGTGGTCACAAATGCTGAAGATCAACGACGACACCGGTGTAAGCGACATCGCGATAGACCCGGAAAGTCCGGACACTCTGTACGCCGCGGCGTACGAACGGCGGCGCACATCGTTCGGATTCAATGGCGGCGGACCCGGCAGCGCGATCTACAAGACGACGGATGGCGGCGCAAATTGGAAAAAACTGACCAAGGGCCTGCCTTACGAAAACGGCGGAGATACGGGTCGTATCGGGCTGGATATCTATCGCAAGGATCCCGATATTGTTTACGCCATCGTGCAGCACGAGAAGGGCGGGACTTATCGCAGCGAGGACAAAGGCGAGACCTGGAAGAAGATGGGCGACACCAATCCGCGCCCATCGTACTACAGCGAGATTCGCATCGATCCCAATAACGATCTCCGCATCTGGGAGCTCGGTGCGCCGATGTTCTATTCCGAGGATGGCGGGAAGACGTTTTCAACGCAGCGTATCCATGGCATTCACGGAGACTATCATGCGATGTGGATCGATCCGGCCGATTCTAATCACATGCTTGCCGGGTCCGATGGCGGTATTCACTGGAGCTACGATGCCGGGAAGACTTGGGACTTCGTCAACACCATCGCTATCGGTCAGTTCTACGAAGTCGCGCTCGACAACGAAAAGCCCTACCACATCTGCGGCGGTTTGCAGGACAACGGCAGTTGGTGCGGGCCGAGCCAGACCCTTACTCGCGACGGCATCGTGAATGAGGACTGGCAGGTGATTCACGGTGGCGACGGCTTTTATGCGGCCATCGACAACGTGGAGCCGTGGATCGTCTACACTGAATCTCAGGACGGTTACATCGATCGCCGCGACATGCGTACCGGACAGCAGCGTTCGATCCGGCCGGAGGCCAAAGCCGGAGAGCCGCACTATCGCTTCCAGTGGAACTCTCCCGTTGCGGTTTCCGCTCACGAACACACCACCGTCTACTACGGCGGAAATTATCTCTTCAAGTCGACGGATCGGGGGGACAACTGGACCCCGCTCGGCGGAGACTTGACGACTGGTGTTGACCGCAACAAACTGCAAATTTTCGGCAAGACGCCGGACAAGAACACTCTCTCTCGCCACGATGGCGTGCAAGAGTATCCGACCATCACCACGCTGAGCGAATCGCCGCTGACGCCCAATGTTCTTTGGGTGGGCACCGATGACGGCAATGTACAAGTCACGCGCGACGGCGGGAAAACCTGGAAGAACGTGGCATCGAAGGCGCCCGGAGTGCCGAAAGGAACGTACGTAAGCCGTGTAGTGGCGTCGAAGACCGCTGACGGCGTCGCGTTTCTAACGTTCGACGGCCATCGCGGCGGCGATAACAACGTCTATGTTTTTGTGACGAACGACTACGGCGAGAACTGGAGAGCCATCCGTAACGGGATTCCGGATTCAGCCGGTAGCGTCCACGTGGTGCGCGAGCATCCACGGAACACCAACCTCTTGTTTGCCGGCACCGAGTTCGGGCTGTGGACATCGTGGGATCGCGGAGCGAACTGGACCGCGCTGAAAAACAATTTTCCAACCGTGCCCGTCGACGACATCGAAATCCAAGCTCGCGACAACGACCTGGTGCTGGCGACGCACGGACGCTCTATCTGGATTCTTGACGATTTGACGCCGATCGAAAAAATGGATTCGAACGTGGCGGCATCACCCCTGACATTCTTTCCCCCGCGGCCGGCGATAACCTGGCACCTCCGCAACCGCCGTTGGAGCGCCGGTCAAAAAATGTTCACCGCAAAAAATCCTCCGTACGGCGCGATCTTAACCTACTACCTCAAGGAAGCCGTGCCCGCGGAAGCCCCCAAAAAAGGTACCGACGAGAAGGACAAGAAGGACACCGCCGAGCAGAAGCCCAAGGCCGACGCCAAAGGCGACACAGCCGAAAACAAGGAAGGCAAAGTAAAAATCACCGTGCTTGATAAAGACGAAAAAGCGATTCGCGAGATGGACGGACCGGGCGCGGCAGGCGTCAACCGTACCAATTGGGATTTGCGTTCCAATGCCCCGGCGGAACCCACACCTGAACAACTGGAAGCCATCGCTGCGGGCTATGGATTCGGGCCGCGCGGCCCGTTTGCCGAACCGGGCGAATACACCATTAAGATCAAGGCCGGGGACAAGGAAGCCTCGCAAAAGGTCGTGGTCGACGAAGACACACGCGTCGTCATCTCGGCCGCGGACCGTTCCGCGCGCCGCGAACTGATCGGCCAACTCTATCCGATGGCAAAGACCACGGACAAAGACCGCAGAACCATTGAAGCCATCCAGACTGCTCTGAAGGCCGCGCGCGAGCAGTGGAAGAAAGATGCAGGAAAGCCCAATACGACGAAGATTCCTGACGATATCGTGAAAGCCGCTGATGACCTGCAGAAAAAGGTCGACGCCGTCGCAGAGAAGTTCATTCGTGAACGCGAAGGGCTTGGCAACGCCGGGCCTCCGTTCGAATGGAAGCCCGACCCGCTGCCGAATCAAGTACAGAACCTTCTGGATGACCTCGATGGATTTACAGCCGCGCCAAGCGCGCATCAGAAAGAGAAGCTTGCGGAGTTGACGCCGCTGGTTAACGACGCTTCGTCGCAAGTCAAGAAAATTGCCGAGGAAGATCTGCCTGCGCTGAATAAGAAGATGAATGACGCAGGAATTCCTCACATCGTCCCCGCGCCACCGCAACCGCGCGGTGGACGGGGCGGCGAACAGGAATCGGATCAATAGCGCGGCTCCGGGGTCCGTGCGGCCGAGACGCTTCCACGTTACTTGCGTCTAAGCCTCGAGAAGGGTGTGTCCAACGGCTGGCCCGCAACCTGTCGGTCGCCGACTCGTGATTCCCAGGTCAAAAGTTTCGTAAGACGGTACGGAGGAAATCGATCATGAACGTGAAGCAGCCCAGTCTGCGCGGTCTGGCCGCGTGGTTCGTTGTGTTGGCAATGGTCCTCGGTCTTATTTTTGACCGTGCAACGGCGCTAAACGCCAGCGCAAGATGGCAGGATGCCGCCAATCAGGAGAAGGACAAGAAGGAAGAAAAAAAGGACGAGAAGAAGGATGAAAAGAAAGACGAAAAAAAAGGCCTGCCGCTGAAGTCCGACCGTAAAGTTGAATTCACCACGCATGAAGGCACCTGGCTTTCACTCGACGTTTCCCCGGACGGCAAGACCATCGTCTTCGAGCTGGTCGGCGACATTTACATACTCCCCATCGAAGGCGGCCAGGCCAAGTTGATCGATGGCGGCATGTCGTTCGACAGCCAGCCGAAGTTTTCGCCCGATGGCCAGTGGATCGCGTTCCTCTCCGACCGCGAAGGCAGCGAGAACATCTGGATCATGCATCCCGATGGTACTGGCGTGAAGCAAGTTTCGAAAGATCCGAATAACGACTTCACTTCGCCGAGCTGGGCTCCAGACGGTAAATACATTTTTGTTTCGAAAGCCCAATTCGGCATCGGCTCCAGCGAAATTTGGATGTACCACGTGGACGGCGGCACGGGTGTGCAAATCACCAAATCCAAGCCCACGCCGAACTTGGAAAGGAACCGCCGCCCGAATGCCATGGGGGTAGTGGCTTCCCCGGACGGCAAGTATCTTTACTATGCGGCGAAGCTCGGCTCGCTGTATTACAACCAGTTGCTTCCCACCTGGCACATTGCTCGCCGGGACCGCAAGACCGGCGACGAAGACGACCTCATTCACCAGATCAAAAGCGCGTTTCGTCCGGTGCTTTCGCCGGACGGCAAACAGGTTCTCTACGTCACGCGGCACGAGACGGAGTCTGGTCTGCGTCTGCGCAATCTCGAAAGCGGCGAAGACCGCTGGGCGAAGTATCCGGTCACCCGCGACGATCAGGAATCGCTCTTCACACGCGACGTTTTTCCCGGCTACGCTTTTCTCCCCGGCGGCCGGGAAATCGTTTACAACCAGGACGGCAAAATCAAGCGCCTCGATCTGGCCACTGGAACAGAGAAAATAATCCCTTTCACGGCTCAGGTCTCGCAGGAATTGGGACCTAAGTTGGATTTTCCGCAGACAGTTGAACAGGGCCCGGTGAAAGTGCGGCTGATCATGGATCCAGCGGAATCGCCCGATGGGAAAAAACTGCTTTTCTCCGCCATGACGCACCTTTTCACCATGGACTTGCCCGGTGGCAAGCCCCAGCGGCTCACCAATGGAAACGCCCGCGAATTTCAACCCGCCTGGTCGCCCGACGGGAAGTCCATCGCTTACGTGACCTGGTCTAGCGACGGCGGGCAACTCTGGAAAATTCCCGTAGCCGGCGGGACGCCGGTGCAATTATCGAAGTCTCTTGCCGTGTACAGCAATCCGGCGTGGTCGCCCGACGGCACGAAAATTGTCCTGCTGCGCGGCAACGCTTATGACCGCGAAAACAGCACGTTCGACGGCGGCCAGACTGCCAACGCCGATCTGATCTGGATTCCCGCCGATGGCGGCGATGCCAACCTAGTCTTGCCGGCGCGCGGGGCGGGCGGGCCGCATTTCACCAACGACAAAGACCGCATTTACGTCTACACGCCGCAGGGCTTGGTCTCGCTGCGCTACGACGGCACGGATCGGCGTACGCACCTAGTGGTCAAAGGACAGGGATTGTACTTTTTTGAGGAACCAGTTCCCGCGAATGACATCGTGCCAAGCCCTGATGGCCAGTGGGTGCTTGCGCACGTGATGAATCAACTCTACGTCATCGCCATGCCCGTTGTAGGCGGAGAACCGCCAACCGTGAACGTAGCCACTCCCGCCGTTCCGGCAAAACGGCTGACCGACATCGGCGCAGATTATTTCGCTTGGGCCGATGCCGGTAAGACCATTACTTGGGCCGTGGGCGCTAGCCTTTTCCGTGAACCGCTGAGCGCCATCTCCTTCGAACCGCCGAAGGACGAAAAGAAAGAAGGCGAAAAGAAAGACACCGACGCTAGAGACTCCGACAAGAAGGACACAGACAAGAAAGACACAGACAAGAAAGACGCCGCATCACAAACAGCGGATGCAAAGAAAGACGAGAAGAAAGATCAAAAGAAGGACGAGAAAAAAGAAGAAAAGAAGCTGAAAGAACAGGAGAAGGACGTCCAGGAAATCGCCGTCGATCTAGAAGTCCCGAGAAAAACTCCCAAAGGTTCGATCGTCCTTCGCGGCGCCACCGTTGTAACCATGAAGGGCGACGAAGTTCTGAAGAACGCCGATATCGTCGTCGAGAACAACCGCATCAAGAGCGTGGGCGCGAAGGGCAGTGCGCCGGCGGGCGCCAAAGTGTTCGACGTCAGCGGCAAAACGATCGTGCCGGGCTTCATAGACACGCACGCGCACTGGACGGAAATCCGCCGCGGCATCCTGGACACGCAAAACTGGTCGTTCCTCGCCAACCTGGCGTATGGCGTCACCGCTGGCCTCGATGTGCAGACCGGCACCAACGATATGTTTGCCTACCAGGACTTGGTGGATACCGGCGACATTCTTGGGTTGCGTGCCTTCTCCACCGGGCCCGGCGTTTTTTCCGACAACAACTTCCAGTCCGCCGAAGAAGTGAAGGGCGTGCTGACTAAGTACAGAAAATATTACGGGACGCACAACATCAAGAGCTACGTCGTCGGCAATCGCAAGCAGCGCCAATACATGGTGCAAGCCTCAAAAGAGCTGGAGATGATGCCCACGACCGAAGGCGCGCTCGATCTAAAGCTCGATTTGACGCACTTGATCGACGGCTTCCACGGCAACGAGCACACCTTGCCGATCACGCCGCTTTACAACGACATGATCCAAATGTTTGCGAAGTCCGGCATCGCGGAGACTCCCACGCTGATCGTGAACTACGGTGGCCCGTTCGGCGAGGACTATTGGTTTGAGAACAGCGAAGTGCATGACAACGCCAAATTGAATCACTTCGTTCCCCACCGTGTCCTCGACCAGCGAACCAAGCGCCGGCAAGGATGGTTCCGCAAGGACGAGTACGAGTTTCCGAAACTTGCGGCCCAGATGGCCAAGCTTGAGCGCGCCGGTGGCCTCGTCGGTGTCGGCAGCCACGGCGAGATGCAGGGTATCGGCTATCACTGGGAGATGTGGATGCTGGCGAGCGGCGGCATGACCCCGCTCGAAGTCATTCGCTGCGCCACCGTCAACGGTTCAAAAATTGTCGGCAGGCCCGCGGATCTGGGCTCGATTGAGCCTGGCAAGCTGGCGGACCTGGTGATTATGGACAAGAATCCGCTCGACGACATCCACAACACCAACACCATTCATTGGGTGATGAAAAACGGCGAATTGTTCGAAGGAGATACGCTGAACCAGGTGTGGCCCGAGCAAAAAAAGCTGGACCCGCTCTGGTTCTGGAACAACTACGACGCCCCGAGAGCCGGCGACCCGCTCACCTACGGCAAAACTACTCAACCCTGAGCATTCAACCTTGATGATTTGTGGGGCGTTCGCGGTTGCGGGCGCCTCACAAGTCCCTCTCACTTCTCCGTCTTCACCGCCGCCTTCGTTTGCGTCTCCTGGTACCATTCGAACGTCCGCGCCAATCCCTCCTCGAACGATACCTGCGGCTTATAACCAAGAAATTCCCGCGCCTGCGAAATATCCGCCTGAGAGTCGCGGATGTCTCCCTCGCGCGGCGGTTCGTATTTCGCCTCCATCGTCTTGCCGGTGATTTTTCCAAGCTCGCGCAGGACTGCATTCAAGGAAACGCGCCCTCCCACGCCGACATTGAAAACTTTTCCGGAAACATTGGGAGTTTCGCAAGCGAGTAGATTCGCGTGGACGGCGTTCTCGACGTAGGTGAAGTCCCGTGTCTGCTCGCCGTCTCCAAAAACAACCGGCGGCGTGTCTTCCAGAAACGCCGTGCAGAACTTCGCCAGCACGCCGGAATACGGCGAGCCGGGATCTTGCCGCGGCCCAAAGATGTTGAAATAACGCAGCGACACGTTTTCCAGTCCGTAACACCGCCCGAACGTTTGGGCGTAAAGCTCACCCACGAACTTGGTAACGCCATACGGGGAGATCGGCTGTGGCTGCATGGTTTCGACTTTTGGAAGTGTCGGCGTTTCCCCGTAAGCGGAAGACGAAGCCGCGAACACCACGCGTTTGACCTTCAGTTCCTTTGCTGCAACCAGGACGTTCAGCGTGCCGTCGATGTTAATCTTGTTTGTTTCGATGGGATCTTTCACCGAGCGCGGTACGGATGTTCGCGCCCCAAGGTGCAGCACGTACTCCGCTTCGTGCATGGCTTTCCGCACCACCTCGATGTCCGTGATGCCTCCCTTGATGAAAGTAATCTTGTTGCGGACTTCCGCCAGGTTGTCTTCCTTGCCGGAAGAGAGGTCGTCGAGCACAACAACGCTATGGCCGCGCCGGACGAGTTCGTCCACTGTGTTTGAGCCGATGAAGCCGGCGCCGCCCGTGACGAGGTACCGCATTCAGAAAATCCTCCAATTGCTGTTTCAACTTATGAACTAAGCCCGGAAAAGACGACTGGCCTCAGTTTTGATACGCTCATAGTGTGCGGCGCGTTTCCGCGCACAGAAAGACATTGTACGACGGAAGGGCGCTGGGCAAGCCGTTGAATCAAGTGAGCGTCACACAAAGAGCATGAGCCTCAGAACCACAGTCGGCATTGCAATACTGGCCGTGTTGGCCTGCGCCGTCGGAGCTTTCTATTATCTACGCGCGCGCGAGGCGCAGCCCGCCCCTGAGGTCGTATCGCCCGAGCCAGCCGGCTTTCATGACGCGCCCCCTCCGGCGAAACCCGCGAACGCCCTCGCCGCGAAGCCCCGGGTATCGGCCGTTTCAAAGAAAGTCGCCGCCCCCGTTGACACCGCGTTGCCCCTGCGCTCCGGCGAAGTTCTCGAATACACCGCTAACGTCTCCAATCTCGAGAACGTGGCAAGTTTGAAGCTTCAGGTTACCGGACGCGGCACTTTTCTCGGAAAGAGCGTCTGGCATTTGCAGGCCTTTGCACACACGCAGAATGCATTGCGCATGATTTTCGAAGTGGACGATCAGTTCGATTCCTATAGCGACGCGGCGACTCTGGCGAGTTTGCAATATGAGATGCGCTTGAACGAGCGCGGGCAGAAGGTGGAGTCCCTCCAGCGCATGACCGCCACCGGCAAGGAGCCCGCCTCGCCGGAGGCGGCGCAGGCGCGCGTCCTGCCTGGAACGCGCGATCCGCTCGGCTTCATGCAATACCTGCGCAACGTCGACTGGGCAAAAACGCCCGAAGTGCGCTGCCCGGTCTACGACGGGCACAAGCTGTACGACGTCCGCGCTAAACGCGGCGTCGCTTCAGGAAAGGTGACCGTCCCAGCAGGAGATTACACCGCGTCAAAAATTGGTATTCGTGTGTTTGACAATGGCGTGGAGACGAAAGACGCCTCTTTCACGCTGTATCTGGCGAATGACGCCGCACGCACGCCAGTGTTGCTCGAAGCCGTCATGCCCTTCGCCACCGCCCGCGTCGAACTCCTGAAATCCAGGTAGGCAGTTCGCCTTTGGCAGTCTTCCCGGTTGTGCGGCTCTCGTCGAAATCAATGATCAGATCGCGCGATACTGCGTCGGCCTCATCGTCTGAGGAGCATTCTCCGAAACGGTTTTCCAGGTCCTTGCCTGGGCGATGCAAATAACGTGAAGAATCACAAACAGCGGCACAAGGAACGTGGGAATTAAACTTAATGGCAGCGTCGTCATAGGGGCCATCGAAGGGCCCTGCGGGCTGACCAAGCCCGCGGTTGTCCCCAGGCTCACCGCAATCACCAAGTCTGCAACACCAAGCAATTGCCACAGGATGAAGGAGCTGCGATGAGCGGGATTTGCGAGCTTCCACGCCACCAAGGAGGCGGTGGCCCCGATGGCCATGTCGCCATATCCTGCGGGCAGCGCAAAGATTGGTGGCAGAGTGCCGCGGGCCTCCAGCAGGACGAAGGTGAACGCACAACGCGCAAAAACACGAGGGGTTTCTAGTAAGCGCCAGCGCCGCCGGGACCCGCCGGACAACCAGTTCGGCGGCGAGACGGCTTATTTCGTGCCATCTGTTGGCCGTTGCTTGCGGCGCCTGGCGCTTCTCGTGCAGGCTCACGGTCTCTTTTTTCGCGGGCCGTTTATTTCACCTCGACTTTCACGCGCATCCAAGGATGGATGCAGCACTCAAAAAGATGTTCACCTTTCGACAGACCCGTGATCTGGCTGTGGCTGCCTTGTAGGATTCGGGTCTTGGCCACCGCGACGTTCGAAAACCCACCGGCACATTCGGGAACCACGGCTTCTCCTGCATTTAGGTCCCCTATAAAACCGCCACCGAACTGTGCCACTTCGGTGAACGTGTGAGGCTCGCCGCCCTGATCGACTACGTCAAGAATGGTTCCCTTCTTCATGTGGACTATGTCAGGTTCGAAGTCCCAGCCCGGGTCAGGTTTTCCAGCGGCTGCCTTTGCAAACAAGTCGGGCAACTTCGTGGCCGCTCCAAGCGCGACGTTTTTGCAGAAATCAGGCCCAAGCGCGGCATTGAACGTCGCCGGATCGCATTCGTCCAAGGCCACGACCTGTGTGACACTTGGCAGATTTTCTTGCTCGTGCTCCGTGGGCGCAAAACTGAGTGCCAAAGCGGTGACAAAAAGACTTGTGATGAGAGTTCTCATCCTGGTTCTCCTTCTTTCTGATTCAGGAATTCGCTCGGGAAAGCGGCGGCGGCTTGTGATGTGCGGGGCCGCCGATTGCTGGGTCTCGAGCGCAAAACAGGGGCAACTTTCGTCGGGAAGGGCGAAAGTGTCAATCCTTGCCGCCCCTATCCGTTCCCAAAGTTTTCTCCATTCCTAACCTAGTGAAAAGCAGGGACTTCGCAGGCCGTACGACAGGCCATCGCAGAAGGAGAATTGTGATACGCTTCGGGGAACCTTCAGAGGTTTTCATGTCTGCTCCGGCTCCAGCATCGCGCGCACTCCGCTTCGACACTTTTGAGCTGGATCTGCGCGCCGGCGAACTGCGCAAACGCGGCGTCAAGCTCCGGCTACAAGGCCAACCCTTGCAGGTGCTTGCCATATTGCTGGAATCCGCCGGGAATCTGGTCACTCGCGAGGAACTAAGGAGCCAGCTTTGGCCGGCCGATACTTTTGTGGACTTCGACCACAGCCTCCACAACGCAATTGCGCGTATTCGCGAAGCGTTGGCCGATTCGGCGGAGACCCCGCGCTACATCGAAACGCTCCCGCGCCGCGGGTACAGATTTATTGCACAAGTAGAGCAAGTTCGCGTTGAGCTACCCCTTGCTCCTTCAGAAAATGGAAACCAAACGGGCCAGAAGGTAGCAGCCGCGACGCAGGCCAAACCTCGCATGGCCCTCGCATTCACGCTGTTGGCTCTTCTTGCCGTCGGATTGGTTTTCTGGCTGGTGCGGACTGGATCGCATGCGACAAGTGCAGCTCCCCGCTTACGCTCCATCGCCGTACTGCCGCTCGAGAACCTGTCTGGCGATCCCTCACAGGAATATTTTGCGGATGGCATGACGGATGAGTTGATCACCGACCTTGCAAAGGTCGGCGCCCTGCGTGTGATCTCGCGGACTTCCGTGATGCGCTACAAAGGCACAAAAAAGAGTCTGCCGGAGATTGCACGCGAATTGAACGTGGACGGGATCGTGGAAGGATCGGTTCTGCGGTCAGGTAATCGGGTGCGCATTACGGCCCAATTGCTTCACGCACCCACCGATCAGCACCTCTGGGCAGAGACGTATGAGCGTGATCTTGGCAACGTCCTCAAGTTACAGAGCGAGGTGGCACAAACCATAACGCGGCAAGTCCGCGTGCAATTGACTCCCCAGCAGCAGGCGCTGCTCCGTTCCTCTCCGGCCGTGAATCCGGAAGCTTACGAGGCTTATCTCCGGGGCCGCTATTACCTGTCAAACCAGTTCACGATGGCGGAGCCGCTGAATAAGGCGAAGGGCTACTTCGAAGAATCCATCCGCAAGGATCCTGGCTTTGCGCTGGCGTATTCGGGGCTGGCAGACTCCTATGTCTATTTGGCGTTTTCCGGTCAGGGCGGGTTGTCGCCCGATCAAGCCTACAAATCCGCGAAAGCGGCGTTAAACAAAGCGCTGGAACTGGACGACAGCATTGGTGAAGCCTACGACACGCTTGGCTTGATGAGTTGGCGTTTTGACTGGAATTGGGAAGCCGCCGGACGCAATTTCAACCGGGCAATTGCGCTGGCTCCAAGTTACAGTTGCGCTCATGAAGATCGCGCAGTTTATCTGAGCTTTCTGGGCCAGCGCGCCGAGGCTTTGGCTGAAATTGCTACGAGCAACGAGTTGGATCCTGGTCCCAGCTCCGCTATGACCGAATCAGCGGCCCAGTATCAGATGCGGAATTACGAAGCTTTGCTCGACGCCAGCAGAAGAGAAGTCGCTGCCAATCCGAACGAATGGACCGGGCACTACAATCTCGCTGTGGGCTATGTAGGTACAGGAAAACTGCTGGAAGCCATCTCTGAGTATCAGAAAGCTGTCGAGACCTCGGATGGCAATCCAGATGCCGTCGCTTCGCTCGCACACGCATATGCCGTGATTGGCAGAAGGGCCCAAGCGGAAAAGATCCTTCATGATTTGGAACACAAATCGAAGAGTGTTTATGTCTCGCCTTATACCTTCGCCACCATATACGCAGGTCTTGGCGAGAAGGACAGGGCGTTTGAGTTCTTGGAAAAGGCCTATCAGCAAAGATCCTTGGATATCCCTTGGCACCTCAAAGCCGACTTGCGCATCGACAATCTCCGTTCTGACCCTCGCTTTCAAGACCTCGCGCGCCGCGTTGGCTACCCCCAATGAATTATTTCATAAGTTTCTTCGTTGGCAGGAATCTGGCTAGACGCCAGTTTCTCAATTAGGCTGCACGCGATATGCCCGATCGTGATGTGGCATTCTTGGATGCACTGCGCGTCATTCGAAGGGACATTCAACAGAAGATCGACCTTGCTGGCGAGCTGCCCGCCCGTTTCCTTGGTACACCCCACCGCCCGCGTCGCACTCCAGAAAGCCAAGTAGCACCTGCTTCGCGTTCGGATAAGGACATTCCGCTCGCTTCAGAGGCATGGCCGCCCCTATTCTTCGCGCAGTGTCTTGGCTGGGTCAATCCTTGCAATTCTCAGTGTTGGCAGGGTTGTCGCCAGAAGCGTCACCAATCCAAGCGCGAGAACCACGGAAGCCAGGGTTGGAGCATCGTAGACGCCAATGCCATAAAGCACGCTATGCATGGCTCGCAATACTCCTGCACATAAAATCAAACCCACGATGAGCCCCAGTGCGGATGCTCGTACTCCCGGCGCTCCGATATGCATCATGGCTTGACGAATGCTGGAGCCCAGAGCGAGGCGGATGCCGATTTCACGCGTTTTCTGCGCCACGATATTTGCTATCAGCGCAAAGATTCCTACGGCGCTCAACAGCAGCGCTAGCGCTGTCATCGCGCTCAAGAGCGCCACCTCAAGACGTTGTGTCACCAAAGTCTTCGCCAGCAAATCGCGCATGCTGTAGAAGCCGGAGAAGGGCAGATTGGCATCGGCGCTCGCCAATGCGCGTTGCATCTGTGCCGTCAGTCCGTCCACTGGGCCGGAGGCGCGAACAATCCAGCTTGGCTGGAACCACACATGAAGCAACGAGAGCTGCCTGGCCTCGATTTGCGCGGCAGGAACGTACATGGTTTCTTCGTTGGTGAGAGGCGCAACCGGATCAATGCCTGGCGCCATGGCCACATTCCCCGCAATTCCTACAATCATGGTGTCCTTGTCCAGGTAACGGCCAACTGCGTTTGCGCCATGGAAAAACTTGCGCGCGAACACCTGATTGACTATAGCCACGCGCTGCGTATCCGGCCCGTCTGCTTCGCTGAAGGAGCGCCCCGCCAGGATTGGAATCTGCAATGCTGCGAAATAGTCAGGCGTGATGTATACCTCATCCGCCATGGCTTTTTGCCCCGCTTCTCTACCGTCGCCGATGGCTAGGCCTCCGGTAATCAATGTTCGCTCATACGGCAAGCTCAGGCCGACGGCGGCCTGCTGCACTCCTAGAATCTGCCGCATGGCGGCCGTGCTCTCGACCAACAACTTTCTGAAAGCCGCGGGATCGTGGAAGCGGACGTCGTCGAGAGATGCTTTCGCGGTCATTACTCCGTTCGGATTGAACCCCGGAGGCAGTGTCTCCAAGTGAACCAGAGTGCGGATGAGCAGGCCGGAGGCGGCCAGCAGCACAACGGTAAGGGCAACCTCGCCGGCGATAAGCCCCTGGCGCAGGCGCAGGCTGCCGCCCCCAGCCACGGCGCGGCTAGCCATCGACGATCGTAGGTCAACATTCCGGCTGGCAAGCGCTGGGAGCATGCCGAATAGGACGCTGGTCAAAAGCGAAACAGTGAGTGCAAAGCCCAGCACACGGCCGTCAAGAGGAACACGCGCGACAGGGAGAAAGTGTTCAGGCAACAGCAGCAATAGGCCGCGCAGGGCCGCGAAGCCCACACCGAGGCCAACCACTCCGCCCACAAGCGCCAGAAGCAGGTTTTCGATCCAGAACTGCTTCTGGATCTGCCAGCGCGAGGCCCCCAGCGACAACCGCGTGGCTACTTCCGAAGTGCGCCGCATCACGCGCACCAGCGTTAACCCGGCCAGATTGGCGCAGGCGATCAGCAGGATGAATCCGGCCGCCAGCATTAGCGTCAAGACTTGCGGACGCAGCCTGGCCGTTTCCCCTCTTTGGAGCGGAACGGAATGATAGGTCACTTGTGCGCCTGGGTTGTTCTCTAATTCATAGCGTTGGTTGCGCATCTGCCAAGCGCGGTTGATTTCGGCATCCGCCTCCAGCCAAGTCGCACCATCGCGCAGCCGGGTGATGCACTCAAAGTTCGTTCCCCCGCCCTCACCCCCGCGGCCGGGTTGGAGCGCCACATATAAGTCGGCGTTCAAGGGAGTAGTTGCGCCCTCTGGGAGTACGCCTATGACCTCATATGGCTCGCCTTTCAACGAGACGGCCTGGCCCACAATCTTCGGATTAGCGCCGAAGGCGTTGCGCCACAAACTGTAGCTCAGGATGGCGGCTTTGGGTCCGTGGGGACGGTCCTCATCCTCCAAGAAGTTGCGACCTAGCACGGGTTGAACGGCCAGCACGTCGAGAAAGTGGGCCGAGATGCGCCCGGCAAGCACGTACTCGACGCGCGAACCCGCTTGGAGATTCACGCCGGAAGTTCTTGGACTTGAAACAGCCGGTATCAGGGACGGGACATTGTCGCGCAGGAGTTCCCATTGCTCACCATTCAGTTTGTGCCGCTCATCGGAGGGCCTGGAGCCGGTGATCCGCGTGTAAATCGTGCTCATCCGGTCTGGATGCGAATAGGGCAGGCTCTTCAGGATGAGCGCATTCACCAAGGAGAAGATCGCTGTGTTCGCACCGATCGAAAGCGCGAGGGTAAGAACCACCGTAACCGTGAATCCCGAGTTCCGTGCCAGCATCCGCAAGCCGAAGCGAAGATCCTGCCGGAGATGATCCCACCAGAGCCAGCGCCGGGATTCGTAAAAACGCTCTTCGACTTTCATGACGTTGCCGAAGGATCGGCGTGCCGCGGCTCGGGCCTCCTGTTCGCTCAGCCCCTGCTCCCGCAAGCGCTCGGTCTCATGCCCTAGGTGTGCTTCAATTTCGGCGCTGAAGTCGCTTGGCTTCCGCTTGCGTCTCAACATGGCGCTAGTCCCCCTTTGCAGGGTCTAGGATCCGCCCGATAGCTGTTGCCAGCCGCTTCCACTTGGCGGTCTCTTTCACTAGTTGTCTGCGGCCGACCGCAGTCAGCGTGTAAAAGCGAGCCTTTCGATTGTTGGATGAGGTTCCCCACTTGGCAGAGATCCACCCGCGTTCCTCTAGCCGCTGTAGCGCGGGATAGAGTGCGCCGTGTTCCACCAGCAGCTCCTCTTCCGAAGTCTGCTGAATGGCGCGCGCGATCCCCTGACCATGCTGAGATCCCAAGATTAGGGTCCGCAGGATCAACAGGTCTAGCGTGCCTTGGAGAAGTTCGAGCCGTTCTCTCGTTTCTTGGGTAGACATCTAACCTGAGTATGCACCCGTTGGGGTAACAGTTCAACCCAAAACAGCAGGGAGAGTCTCTACTTATCTAGGTGCTAGCCGTTCGATGAGGCTGCACGCGATGTGCCCGATCGTGATGTGGCATTCTTGGATGCGCTGGGCGTCATTCGATGGGACATTCAACAGAAGATGAACCTTGCTGGCGAGTTGCCCGCCCGTTTCTCCGGTAAGCGCGACGAGATACGCTGCGCGAGCGCGTCCCGCTTCCACTCCGCGAATCACGTTGGGGCTATTGCCGCTGGTCGAGAGCGCCACAAGAATGTCCTGCTTTGCAACGAGCGATTCAATCTGCCGGGAAAAGATCCGTTCGAATCCGTAGTCGTTACCTGCAGCCGTCAGCACCGAAGGATTCGTCGTGAGCGCCAGTGCCGCCAGGCCCGGCCGTTCCGTTCGTAGCCGCACGACCAATTCTGCGGCAAGGTGCTGCGCATCGGCAGCGCTGCCGCCATCCCCGAAAAAAACGAGCTTGCCGCCGGCGCGCAACGCGGCTGCGGATTTCTCCGCGAATTGCGCGATGCTGCTTATCAATTCGCTGGAAAAACCTTGCTTAACACGAGCGCTTTCCTCGAGTTGGCGGCGAATTTCTTCGGCAGGCGAGGCCATCGCTGCCTAGCAGAGAACGATTTTTTCGCGGTGGCGCACCACGCGGCGCGTGGCGTTGCGCGTATCGATGACCAGTTTTGCGGCATC